>ENA-ORTN01000884-ORTN01000884.1-human-gut-metagenome-genome-assembly--contig:-NODE-884-length-32214-cov-4.864890_pt1 | contig 32214 bp, 28 predicted proteins | sample MGYA00242070_ERZ509189 | MGnify/ENA primary metagenome ERZ509189 (study PRJEB26280, sample SAMEA2338821) | human gut metagenome | biome: human gut; feature: human-associated habitat; material: faeces...
GAGATCTGGCCGCCGATCATAAAACTGGCTGAGGAATGTGACGTGAAGGTTGCCATCGAAAACTGCCCGATGCTTTTCGGCGAGGACCAGTGGCCGGGAGGACAGAACCTGATGACAACACCGCCGATCTGGAGAGAGGTATTCCGGATCCTGGACAGTGACCATCTGGGCATCAACTACGATCCATCCCACTTTATCTGGCAGATGATCGATTATATCCGCCCGCTTTATGAGTTCAAGGATAAAATCTTCCATGTCCACTACAAGGATATCAAGATCTATAAAGACAAACTGGAATCCTGCGGCACCATGGCATATCCGCTGGAATACATGTCACCGAAGATCCCGGGACTTGGAGATGTGGACTGGGGAAAATATGTATCAGCACTGACAGACATCGGATATGACGGTTATACCTGTATCGAGATCGAGGATAAGGCTTTTGAAGATTCCAAAGAAAAGGTTGAGAATTCTTTGATCCTCAGCAAGAGATATCTGGAACAGTTCGTGATTTAATATAGAAAAAAGAAAAAGGAGATAATATCATGAGAAAATTAAAAGCAGGAATCGTAGGATGCGGAGGAATCGCCAACGGAAAACACCTTCCGGCTATGAAGAAAAGTGGTCTCTATGAGATCGTAGCTTTCTGTGACATCATCAGAGAGCGTGCAGAGAAAGCAAAAAAAGAATATGGCACAGAAGATGCAAAAGTATTTGAAGACTATCAGGAGCTTATCAAAGAGGACCTGGATGTTGTATATGTAACCACACCGAACCGTTCCCATGCAGAGATCTCTATCGCAGCCATGGAAGCAGGAAAAGATGTTATGTGTGAGAAACCGATGGCAAAGAATTATGCAGAAGCACAGAAGATGGTGGAGACTTCAGAGAAAACAGGCAGAATCCTGAACATCGGATACCAGAACCGTTACCGTCCAGATTCCCTGTATCTGAAAGAAATGTGCAAGGCTGACGAACTGGGAGAGATCTACTTTGCAAAAGCCCATGCACTCAGAAGAAGAGCAGTTCCTACCTGGGGTGTATTCTTAAATGAAGAAGAACAGGGCGGCGGTCCGCTGATCGATATCGGAACCCATGCACTGGACCTGACCTTATGGATGATGGACAACTATGAAGTAGAGTCTGTAACAGGACAGACCTTCCACAAACTGGCTGACCAGACCAATCAGGGAAATGCCTTTGGAGACTGGGATCCGAAGGAATTCTGTGTAGAAGATTCCGCTTTCGGATTCATCCGTATGAAAAACGGTGCAGTGATCGAGCTGGAAGCAGCCTGGGCACTGAACACACTGGAGGTTGATGAGGCCAAGACAAGTCTGTGCGGAACAAAAGCCGGAGCAGATATGAAAGACGGCCTGCGGATCAACTACATCCACCACAATAAACAGGTAGTAGAGAAACCGGCATTATCCGGCGAAGGAGTAGCATTCTTCTCAGGAGAAGAGAAAGAAGCACCGGACTATGAGCAGGAACTGTTCTACCACATCGTTGCAGACGGAGCAGAACAGATCGTAAAACCTGCGCAGGCTGCAGTTGTCACCCGTGTACTGGAAGCAATCTATGAGTCAGCAAAGAGCGGTAAGACAATTTATTTTGATTAAAAGAGTTTTTTGGAAGCTATATTCAATAAACAGAGGGTCAGTCGTGATGGACTGGCCCTTTTCAAATGCCTGTTTCCGGGATAAATCGCAAAAATTTCGAAAATGGTCGGTGAAGCAATCTTGAAAGTTAATTATCAAAATGCTAATATAGTACGGAGTGTCATGTATTATCCCTGTAAATAACAGTAAAATCATGGAAAATGATTTACAGGAAGATGAACGTGGAAGAGAATGATACAATGGATTAGAAAGAGGTATTTTATAATTTGAACTCAAAAATATCAACAAATGTATTTGAAGAGGCCGGAATAACGCCGGAAACCCTTATAAAACTGGGACTTCCGCAAGACAGTAGGTCATTATCACCGATGATGGTCCATTACTGTCAGACAAAATGTGCGTATAAGGATTCGATTCTTTTTTATCGCCTTGGGGACTTTTATGAAATGTTTTTTGAGGATGCGAAAACTGTCTCCCGTGAACTGGAACTTACACTTACCGGCAAAGACTGTGGTCTTTCTGAACGGGCTCCGATGTGCGGGATTCCGTATCACGCAGCAGAAACATATATCAATCGTCTGATCGATAAAGGGTATAAAGTAGCCATCTGCGAACAGGTAGAGGATCCGAAAACGGCAAAGGGAATCGTAAAAAGAGAAGTGACCCGTGTTGTGACACCGGGAACGAATCTTAATATGCAGGAACTGGATGAAGGAAAGAATAATTATCTGATGGCCATCGTATGTGTGGGAGATCATTTTGGGGTATCCACTGCAGATATCACAACCGGTGATTGCTATGTGACAGAGATTGATGAGGAGCGGAAACTCTGGGATGAGATCAATAAGTTCCTTCCGGCAGAAATCATCTGTAATGATGCTTTTCTGGTTTCCGGCGTGGATGTGGACGACCTGAGGAATCGTCTGCATATCTCTGTGTTTGCACTGGAATCCTGGTATTTTGGAGATGATCTGTGTAAGCAGACATTACTGGAGCATTTTAAGATTTCCTCTCTTGAGGGGCTGGGACTGGCTGATTATGACAGCGGTGTGATCGCAGCCGGTTCCCTGTTCCGGTATCTTCTGGATACCCAGAAAAATACCATGGAGCATATGAATAAAATTATCCCGTATACTACAGACCGCTATATGGTTATCGACAGTTCTTCGAGAAGAAATCTGGAACTGGTGGAGACCCTGCGGGAAAAACAGAAACGCGGCTCCCTTTTGTGGGTGCTGGATAAGACGAAAACTGCCATGGGTGCCCGTATGCTGCGAAGCTTTGTGGAACAGCCATTGATCGATGCAGATGCGATCAACGAACGACTGGATGCGGTAACGGAACTGAACATGCAGGCGATGCTTCGCGAGGAGATCCGGGAATACCTGAATCCGGTATACGACCTGGAACGTCTGGTCAGTCGGATCAGTTATCGTTCTGCGAACCCGAGAGATCTACTGGCATTTAAAATGTCTCTGGAAATGATTCCTCATATTAAGAATCTGCTGGCGAACTTTACCAGTCCGCTGCTGGTACGCATTAACGAACAGATGGATGGCCTGGAAGATCTGTATACACTGTTAGAAGCCTCCATTACGGAAGATCCACCACTGGCAGTCAAAGAAGGCGGGATCATCCGGGAAGGCTATAATGAACAGGTAGATACCTATCGGAATTCCAAAACCCAGGGGAAATCCTGGCTGGCACAGCTGGAAGCAGAAGAGAAAGAAAAAACCGGTATCCGGAATCTGAAGATCAAATATAATAAAGTATTTGGCTATTATCTTGAAGTGACGAATAGTTTTAAAAATCTGGTGCCGGAATACTATACAAGAAAACAGACGTTGACCAATGCCGAGCGCTATATCACACCGAAGCTAAAAGAACTGGAAGATATGATCCTCGGCGCGGAAGATAAATTATTTGCCCTGGAATACGATCTGTTCTGTCAGGTGAGAGAAGAACTGGCTGCACAGATCCCGCGAATCCAGGAGACAGCGAAAGCCATCGCGCAGCTGGATGTCTATGCATCGTTATCCGTGGTCGCCCAGCGCAATAACTATGTACGCCCAACGGTCAATACAAAAGGTGTGATCGATATCAAAAACGGCCGCCACCCGGTTGTTGAAAAGATGATCAACAACGATATGTTTATTGCAAATGATACCTATCTGGACAACGGCAGCAAGCGTGTCTCCGTGATCACCGGACCGAACATGGCAGGAAAATCCACTTATATGCGGCAGACTGCGCTGATCGTTTTGATGGCGCAGATTGGTTCTTTTGTTCCGGCAGAAAAAGCAAAGATTGGTGTGGTAGACCGGATTTTCACCCGTGTCGGAGCTTCGGACGACCTGGCCAGCGGACAGAGTACGTTCATGGTGGAGATGACAGAGGTGGCCAATATTCTTCGCAATGCGACTGCGAAAAGTCTGTTGATCCTGGATGAGATTGGCCGTGGAACCAGTACCTTTGACGGACTGTCCATTGCCTGGGCAGTTATCGAACACATCAGTAATACAAAACTTCTGGGGGCAAAGACTCTGTTTGCTACCCATTATCACGAACTGACCGAGCTGGAAGGAAAGATTCCGGGCGTTAATAATTACTGTATCGCGGTGAAAGAACGGGGCGATGATATCGTATTTTTACGAAAAATCGTAAAAGGTGGTGCCGATAAAAGTTATGGTATCCAGGTGGCAAAGCTTGCAGGTGTTCCGGACAGTGTTCTGGATCGTGCAAAAGAACTGGTGGATGAACTGGTACATACGGATATTACCAGTACATTTAAAGATCTGGCAGAGAATTCCAGAAAGACAAAACCGAAAGCCGTACATTATGATGAAGTGGATCTGGAACAGATTTCCCTGTTTGATACGGTACAGGATCAGGATATCATAGAGGAACTGAAAAATCTGGATATTACGATGCTGACACCGATGGATGCGATGAATACGTTATATCGGTTACAGAATAAATTAAAAAATCGCTGGTAAACGAAATATAGCAGATGTTATAGCTTAGGAAGGAAATAGATCGATGAAACGACAGATTTCAGTCTTGGATCAGAGTACAATTGATAAGATTGCAGCAGGAGAAGTGGTGGAGCGCCCTTCTTCGGTTGTAAAAGAGCTGGTGGAAAATGCCATTGATGCGGGAGCCAGTGCGATTACTGTGGAGATCAAGGAAGGCGGTACCACATTTATCCGTATCACCGATAATGGTACAGGTATTGAAAAAGAACAGGTTCCGCTGGCATTCCTTCGTCATGCGACCAGCAAGATTCGTAAAGTGGAAGATCTTTCGTTGATTTCTTCTCTTGGATTTCGTGGCGAGGCGCTGTCGAGTATTGCTGCTGTTTCCCGTGTGGAACTGATCACAAAACCCCATGAACAGCTGATCGGAGTCCGCTATCAGATTGAGGGCGGTATGGAAAAGGGAATGGAGGAGATCGGTGCGCCGGACGGAACTACTTTCCTGATACGAGATCTGTTTTATAATACGCCGGCAAGGGCAAAATTCTTAAAGACACCGACTACAGAAGCCGGTTATATCAGCAGTTTTATCGAACAGCTGGCACTGTCGCATCCGCATATTTCTTTCAAATATATGCAAAACGGTCAGACGAAACTGCATACTTCCGGAAATAATAATCTGAAAGAAGCGATTTATCAGATCTACGGGAGAGATATTACCAGGGAACTGATTGAGATCCATACAAAAGACCGGGATGAGACGATCCGAATCGATGGATTTATCGGGAAACCGGTAATTTCCAGGGGAAACCGTAATTTTGAAAATTATTATGTCAATGGACGATATGTAAAGAGTAAGATCGTGACAAAAGCAGTGGAAGATGCTTATCATACGTTTATGATGCAGCATAAATATCCGTTTACCTGTCTTCATATTCAGATCAAAGGCTCTGATGTGGATGTCAATGTGCATCCGACCAAGATGGAAGTACGTTTTTCTGATCAGGAACTGATTTACCGACAGATTTATCAGACAATTATACAGGGTCTGCAGCACAAAGAACTGATTCCACAGGTTACGATTGGAAAAGGCCGTTTGGCGGTACGTCCTGCGAACCGGGATAAAGCACCGGAACCTTTTGAGGTACAGCGCCGGCAGATCGAACAGCCGAGAGGATATCAGATGCAGCAGAAAGTACAGCCGGAAGAGTTGAAAAACCGTGCGAAAGCGGCTAACCCGATAGCTGACAGGACAGTAGCAGTGGCAGCTTCCGGTGAAGAAACTCACAAAGGATCGGTTGTAAGGGAGCAGGGAACGGGATGTTACGGAGAAAAGCGTGAGACTGGATACAGGAATGAGAACCCGGCGAAGCAGAATCCGAATTTGCAGGCAGGACAAGTCGTTTCAGACAGAAGAGACAATATAGCTGCTCCGGGTGTTCAGAAGGCTGAACAGATGGATCTTTTCGACGGAAAACTGTTAAGTCCGGAAGCAAAAAAACATCACAAGATCATCGGACAGGTTTTTGATACGTATTGGCTGGTACAGATGGAAGATAAATTGTATATCATTGACCAGCATGCAGCTCACGAAAAAGTGTTGTATGAACGAATCGTAAAAGAGATGAAAGAACGGAATGTAAGTTCACAGATCGTCAGCCCGCCGATCATCATTTCTCTGAATCTGGAAGAACAGGAGAAAATGAAAAAGTATCAGAATATTTTTAAAACCTTTGGGTTTGAGATTGAATCCTTTGGAGGAAGGGAATACAGTATCCGGGCAGTGCCGCAGAATCTGTTCGGAATGACAGAACAGGGATTTTTTATTGAAGTGCTGGATCATCTGGAGGAGGATCCATCCTCAAAAACGCTGGATGTCCTTTCGGATCGGATGGCGACCATGGCATGTAAGGCAGCGGTGAAGGGAAATCAGAAGTTATCGCTTCGGGAGACAGAAGCACTGATCGATGAACTGTTGCAGTTGGAGAATCCGTATAACTGTCCCCATGGCCGACCGACCATTATTTCCATGACCAAATACGAACTGGAAAAGAAATTTAAGCGGATTGTGTAGGTGAACAGAGTGAAGAAACCTTTGATTATATTAACAGGTCCTACTGCAGTAGGAAAAACAAGCCTTTCCATTGCACTGGCAAAAGCGGTGAACGGGGAAATTATCTCCGCGGATTCCATGCAGGTCTATCGTCATATGGATATCGGGTCCGCAAAGATCCGGCCGGAGGAGATGCAGGGAGTGCCCCATCATCTGGTGGACTGTCTGGAGCCGGATGAAGAATTTAATGTGGTACGGTTTCAACAGATGGCAAAAGAAGCCATGAAAGGAATCTATGACCGCGGGCGGATTCCTGTACTGGTGGGCGGTACCGGATTCTATATCCAGGCAGTAACCGGAGATATTGATTTCACTGTGCATGGAGAGGATACGACTTATCGGCAGATGCTGGAAGAAAAAGCAAAGACTGAGGGAGCGCAGGTGCTTCATGAGATGCTTGCTGCTGTGGATCCTGCATCTGCGGCGGCGATTCATGCAAACAATGTAAAACGGGTGATCCGTGCACTGGAATATTACCGGCAGACGGGAAAGCCGATTTCTCAGCATAATGAGGAGCAGCGCCAGAAAGAGTCCCCATATAATCTGGCGTATTTTGTGTTAAATGATGAAAGAACCCGTCTGTATGAACGAATCGATGCCAGAATTGACCAGATGCTTGTCGATGGATTGATCGATGAAGTGAAAACACTGAAAAAAATGGGCTATCATAAAGGAATGGTGTCCATGCAGGGACTGGGATATAAAGAAATTCTTTCTTATCTGGATGGTACCTGGTCGCTGGAAGAAGCGATTTATGTATTAAAACGGGATACCAGACATTTTGCCAAGCGGCAGATCACCTGGTTTAAGAGAGAACGTCAGGTGGAATGGTTTGACAAGCAGGATTTTGGGTATGATGCACAGGTGATTCTGGATGCCATGCTTGCTTCATTAAGAGAGAAAAAAATAATCAGGTGAGCGTGGAAAATTTCAAATAAATTATAAGATATGCATGAAAGGAAAAACAGAAAATTATGGATACGGCAATAACAAAAGAAATGTACAAAGAAATGGGAATTGATGGGAAAGTCTATTCTTTCGGACAGGAAATTGCTGAGAGTCTGAAACAACGATTTGAGGAGATCGATCGTGTGGCAGAGTATAATCAGTTGAAGGTGGTTCATGCCATGCAGCAGTGTCGTGCCAGTGAAGCATGCCTGTATGCTTCCAGCGGTTACGGATATAACGATGTGGGAAGAGATACCCTTGAGGAGATTTACGCGGCTACATTCCATACAGAATCCGCTCTGGTACGTCCACAGATTGCCTGCGGAACCCATGCGCTTGCTGTTGCACTGGCAGGTAACCTGCGTCCGGGAGATGAACTTCTCTCTCCGGTAGGAAAGCCATATGATACTTTGGAAGAAGTGATCGGTATCCGGCCATCAAACGGTTCTCTGGCGGAATACGGGGTTTCCTATCGACAGGTGGATCTGCTGGAAGATGGTTCTTTTGATTTTGAAAATATCAGAAAAGCAATCAATGAGAAAACAAAACTGGTAACTATCCAGCGTTCCAAAGGATACCAGACCAGACCTACACTTTCTGTAGCAAGGATCGGACAGCTGATTGATTTTATAAAAGAGATCAAACAGGATGTGATCTGCATGGTGGATAACTGTTATGGTGAGTTTGTAGAAACGATAGAGCCTACAGATGTGGGAGCAGATCTGATAGTAGGTTCTCTGATCAAGAATCCAGGTGGTGGACTGGCTCCGATCGGCGGTTATATTGCAGGAAAGAAAGAATATATAGACAACGCAGCATACCGCCTGACTTCTCCGGGACTTGGAAAAGAAGTAGGGGCAACACTGGGCGTAAATCAGTCTTTCTATCAGGGATTTTTCCTTGCACCAACAGTTACGGCAGCGGCTCTGAAAGGTGCGATTTTTGCAGCCAACGTGTATGAACGTCTTGGCTTTGCAGTAGTTCCGAACAGTACGGAGAGCCGCCACGATATCATTCAGGCAGTCACCTTCGGAGCACCGGAAAAAGTAATTGCTTTTTGTAAAGGCATCCAGGCAGCAGCGCCGATCGACAGCTATGTGGATCCTGAACCCTGGGCGATGCCGGGATATGACAGCGATGTGATCATGGCAGCAGGTGCATTCGTACAGGGTTCATCTATTGAACTGAGTGCGGACGGACCGATCAAGCCTCCGTATGCGGTATATTTTCAGGGCGGACTGACCTGGCAGCATGCAAAACTTGGTATTATGATGAGCTTGCAGAAACTATATGAAAAAGGACTGGTAGAACTTCCATGAAAAGAGTTGTGATCATAGGCGGTGGGGCTTCCGGAATGATGGCAGCGATCCAGGCCGCCCGGGCGGGAGCCGCGGTTACGCTTTTAGAACACAATGAGAAACCCGGGAAAAAGATTCTTGCAACAGGAAACGGACGATGTAATCTGACAAATCTTGTACAGGAACCTTCCCGATATCGGAGCAGCCAGCCGGATTTCCCATGGAAAATCATTACACAGTATCCATTAGAAGATACACTGGCATTCTTTTCGGAACTTGGAATCTATATAAAAGACCGGGGTGGCTGGGTATATCCGTACAGCGATCAGGCAGCAGGTGTTGCACAGGTTCTTGAGATGGAAGCAAGACATCAGAAAGTGAAGATAAAAACTACAGAAGAGGTGACAGATATTCTCCGGGAAGATGACCGGTATCTGGTGAAGACAGCTACCTGGCAGTATCCCTGTGACAGCGTGATCGTAGCCTGCGGAAGTCCGGCGTCAAATGTGGAGGGAAGCAGTGCAACAGGTTATGCACTGGCCGAAAAACTGGGACACGCAATAGTGAAACCGTTACCGTCGTTGTGTGGAATCCGTGGAAAAGACAATTATTATTCGAAATGGGCAGGAAGCCGGATGGATGGCCGCATCATTTTGGAAGTGAACGGAAAAATCATCGGACAGGAACAGGGAGAGATTTTATTTACGGAATATGGAATATCCGGAATCAGTGTTTTTCAGCTGAGCCGTTATGCAGTGCGTGGGGCTGCGGAAGGAAAAACAGCTGTTTATCATCTGGATCTGATGCCAAAGCTGACAAAAGAAGAACTCGTACAATATCTGGCAGACAGACAACGGCAGAATGGCACTTATAAGAATCCACAGGAATTATTGATCGGACTGCTTCCGAAGAAGATAATAGATGTTCTGGTAAAGAAAACTTATGAACCGGAAAAGATCGCAGAGAAATTAAAAGACTGGAAGATATCGGTAAAAGGAGCATACGCACTGCGACAGGCACAGATCTGTTCCGGAGGTGTGGATCCGGAAGAACTGACGGATCACTTAGAATCCCGTCTCTATCCGGGAGTTTATTTTGCAGGAGAAGTGATCGATGTGGATGGTCCATGTGGTGGATATAATCTACAGTGGGCATGGTCGAGCGGAGCAGTTGCCGGAAAAGCTGCGGCCAGGGAAGGGAAAATATTATGATTCGTATTTTACAGTTAAAATTGCCGGTGGATCATACTCCGGATGCACTGGAGAAGAAAATCTGTCAACAGTTAAAGATAAAAAAAGAAGAGCTTTCTTCCTGGAAGATTGTACGCCGATCCCTGGATGCACGGAAAAAGCCGGATTTGAAATTTGTTTATGTGGTTGATGTGGATACCCCCAAGGAACGGAAAATCCTTCATCGCATGCAAAAGGTTAACGATAAAAATATTATGTTAACAAACAAAACGGAATATCAATTTCCTGCAGGAGGAACTGAGAAACTAAAACAGCCGCCGGTTGTCATCGGAAGTGGTCCGGCAGGATTGTTTTGCGCATGGGCACTCGCAAAAGCAGGACTTCGACCGGTTGTTTATGAGCGTGGAGAGAAAGCATCAGAACGAAAGAAAACGGTTGATCAGTACTGGAAAGACGGTATTCTGGATCCGAACAGCAATGTGCAGTTCGGTGAAGGGGGCGCCGGTACATTTTCGGATGGCAAATTGAATACTCTGGTAAAGGATCCGGTGGGGCGACATAGAAAAGTATTGGAGATTTTTGTTCAGGGAGGCGCACCGGACCACATTTTATATGAACAGAAACCCCATCTTGGTACGGATCAGCTGATTGGTATCGTCACATCGTTGCGGGAACAGATTGAACAGATGGGTGGGAGATTCTGTTTTACAAAACAGGTAACAGATCTGGATATCTGCGATGGAAAGATCTGTCGGATCCAGCTGAACCGGAATGAGTGGATAGAAACACAGGTCTGTATTGCGGCTGTTGGACACAGTGCCAGAGATACCTTTTCTATGTTAAAAAGACATGGGATCTATATGGAAGCAAAATCGTTTGCGGTAGGTGTGCGTATCGAACATCCGCAGAAGATGATCAATCTGAGCCAATATGGACAACCGAAAGTAAAAGAACTTGGTGCTGCCAGCTATAAACTGACACATCAGCTGGAAAACGGAAGAGGAATCTATTCGTTCTGCATGTGCCCGGGTGGTTATGTAGTGGATGCTTCTTCTGAAAAAGGTTATCTTGCGGTCAACGGTATGAGTTATCAGGCACGGGACAGCCGGAATGCAAACAGTGCTATGATCGTAACGGTTTCACCGCAGGATTATGTGACGTATGGAAGGAAGTATCTGCAGCGGATGGGAGAAGATGCTCTTGCGGCTGAACTGGATCAGAATCCACTGGCGGGAATATTCTTTCAGCGGTATCTGGAGCAGAAAGCTTATCAGCTCCATGAAGGCAGGATTCCCGTACAGACCTATGGTGATTTTCATGAAAGAAAAGAGACAAAAGCTTTTGGTGAAGTTGAACCATGCATCCGTGGAAGATATGCTATGAGTAATCTGCGTGAGATCTTCCCGGATTTTCTGGCAGAATCGCTGGATCTTGGAATCGCTGCCTGTGGAAGAAAGATTCATGGATTTGACCGACCGGATGCAATCCTTTCCGGTGTGGAGAGCAGAACCTCTTCTCCGGTCCGGATCTCTCGAAACGAGCAGATGGAAAGTAATGTCCGGGGGTTTTATCCCTGTGGAGAAGGTGCCGGCTATGCCGGTGGGATTACTTCAGCTGCAATGGACGGTCTGCGGGTGGCCGAGGCTGTCTGTAAAAAATATTGCTTATAAATCAGGAATCTTGAATTCACAGAAAATTTATGATAAGATAAATCAAAGTCTGGCAAACAGACTTTCGCTCTCAGCCTGAAGAGATCCTGGCAAGGAGAGCTATTTATGAAATATTCACAACGTATTCAGGAACTTCCGCCGGACGAACGCCCATATGAAAAATGTCTTCATTCCGGACCGGAGAAGCTGACAGACAGCGAACTTCTGGCTGTTGTTCTACGATCCGGTACCCGTGGAAGCTCCTCTGTACAACTGGCCGATGAGGTTTTGCATCTTGGACAAAACGAACAGGGTCTGCTTGGAATCTATCATCTTTCCATGGAAGATCTGATGCAGATTCGGGGAATCGGCCAGGTGAAAGCCGTACAGATCAAATGTATTGGAGAATTATCCAAGCGGATTGCAACCAGAGAAGCCGGAAAACTTCTGGATTTTCACAGTCCGGACACAATTGCAGCGTATTATATGGAACGGATGCGGCATGAAGAGCAGGAGCAGATGATTTGTACGATGTTAAATACAAAAAATCAGTTTTTAGGTGACGAAGTGATCTCGAGAGGAACAGTTAATTCTTCTCTGGTATCGCCAAGAGATCTCATCCTTGCGGCCTTTCGTCACCGGGCTGTCTATATGATCCTAGTGCATAATCATCCAAGCGGTAATCCGGAACCAAGCAAAGACGATCTTCTTTTTACAAAAAGAGTATGGGAAGCCGGAGCACTGGTAGATATTCCACTTCTGGATCATATTGTGATAGGGGATCAGCAGTATTTCAGCTTTCGACAGGAGGGGTTGCTTTCCTGACAGAGATATTGCCGGAATATAGCGGTTCGGTGAAAGCGGTGAACCGTTATGTTGGGATATGCAAAACAGAAGGGATATGCATTTATGTTTAAAAACCATGTATATGGAATTGACCTGGGCAGTAATATGATCAAGATTTACTCTCAGAACAGTAATGAAATCTTAAAAGAGAAAAATATGATTGCCATTCGCAACAAAGATACTGTACTTGCCGTTGGAGATGAAGCATATGAAATATACGAAAAGAATCCGACAAATGTAAAGGTATCTTCTCCGATGCTCAATGGTATGATTGCAAACATCAGTCACCTGGAGATCATGCTTCAACTGCTGCTGGACAAGACCGGACGCAGCGTTGGGCGGCACCCGGTGATTTATTTTGCTGTTCCGGTAGATATGACAGAGATAGAAAAGCGTGCATATTACAGTATCGCCCATACCGGACAGCTCAGACAAAGTAAGGTACTTCTGGTGGAACGTCCGATTGCAGATGCACTGGCGCTTGGTATTCCGATCATGCGTACCAAGGGATCCATGATCGTAAACATTGGAGCAGCTACAACAGAGATTTCTGTTATTGCAGATACCCGTGTGATCATCAGTAAGGTGATACCCGTAGGTGGTGACCGTCTGACACAGGATATCCTGACAACGATCCGCAGAAAGCTTAATTTTTCTATCAGTGAACGTACAGCCGGAAGATTGAAAGTATCTCTTGCAAATCTGGAAAAAGATACGAAGGATGCGAGAAAAATCATCGGTATTGACTGTGTGAGCGGTTTGCCGAGAGAACGCGTGATTACTTCTCCGGCAGTAAATGAGGCGATCACTCCGGCGATTTGTGAGATCATCACAGAGATTCGGGCTTTTCTGGAGCGTATTCCACCGCAGATACATAAAGTGATCTTATCAGAAGGGATCTACCTTACCGGTGGCAGTACACATCTGCCATATATTGACAGGGTTCTGTCCAGGCAGATCGGCTGCCCGATCCTGCTGTCACATTATTATGAACTGTGTACGATCTATGGGCTGAGAGAAATTATCACCCACGATGCACTTCATCACTGGGCTTTCACTCCCAAAAAACAGAAATAAGGAGCTGTCATGAAAAAAAAGAACCAATATAAAATGAAAACAAAACATCTGATAACTATGATGACAATCCTGTGTCTCGGACTGATCGTCCTGTCCCTTTCAACCAGTTTTTCTTTTGCACCGGTGCGTAATGTCCTGGGTTATGTGATTGTTCCTTTTCAGAATGGGATTAATGAAGTGGGAAACTGGATGACGGATCAGAAAAACGGATTCCAGAGTATGAAAAAGCTGTCTGCGGAGAATGAAAAACTTCAGAAACAGGTGGATGAACTTCAGGCTAAAAACACTACACTGTCTCAGGACCAGGAAGAACTGGATCGTCTGAGAACATTGTATAACCTGGACACAGACTATTCGGAGTTTGAGAAAGTCGCTGCGCAGGTGATCGGAAAAGATACCGGTAACTGGTACAGCACGTTCCTGATCAACCGGGGAAGTTCAGATGGTATTGCGGTAGATATGAATGTTATCGCGGATGGTGGTCTGGTAGGAATCGTTACGGAAACGGGGGCACATTGGGCTACGGTTCGTTCGATCATTGATGACAGCAGTAATGTCAGCGCAACTGTCACATCCATTTCTCAGAACTGTATGGTAACGGGAGATCTGCAGATGATGGACGACGGTAAGATCCGTTTTATTCAGCTGACAGATAAAGAGGATCAGGTACAGGAGGGAGATAAAATCGTAACCTCTTCTGTCAGTAACAAATTTTTAAAAGGAATTCTGATCGGTTATATCAGTGAGGTTTCTACAGACGCCAATAAACTGACCAAAAGCGGTACGATCATTCCGGCAGTGGATTTTAATGATATTCAGGAAGTCCTGGTTATCAAGGAACTGAAGCAGCAGAAGACAGAGGATGTGACTTCGGAGGAATCACAGACACCAGATGACAGCACAACTCCGACACCGGATCCGACGCAGGATGCACAGGAGGATGAGAAACAATGAGAAGAAAGCTGATTCTGGCGGTATTGATTCTGCTGGCATTTGTCTTACAGGGAACCGTGTTCCAGACACTGTCCATTGCTTCCATCGTTCCCAATCTGCTTTTGATCCTCACAGTATCGTTTGGATTTATGAGAGGAAAAAGGGAAGGAATGTTCGTAGGATTTTTCTGCGGTCTCCTGATTGATATTTTTTATGGAAGTATGATTGGCTTTTATGCCCTTATTTACATGTATATTGGATTTTGCAATGGCTTTCTGTATAAAATCTTTTTTGATGAAGATGTAAAAGTGCCAATGGTACTGGTTGCCGGCAGTGATATCGCATATGGAGTACTTGTATACGGATTGCAGTTTATGCTCCGTGGCCGGCTGGATTTTTTCAGCTATCTGCAGCATATTATTCTTCCGGAGATGGTATATACAGTACTGCTTACGGCAGTTTTATACCGACCGCTCTATCGATTAAACCGCTGGCTTACGGAAAATGAATGGGAGGGACCCAAGTTACCTTGATGAGACGACCAAAAAAAAGACATAAAAAATTTATTATTCCACGGACTACAGTGCTGATTTTTATCTTTGCAGCTCTGATTATGGTATTGATTCACCGCCTGTTTTCTCTGCAGATCATCCATGGACAGGAATATGCGGACAATTTCAGTATTATGACGACAAAAACGAGAACACTGAAAAGCACCCGAGGAAATATCTACGATCGAAACGGTCAGGTGCTTGCTTCCAACGAGCTGTCCTATTCGATCACACTGGAAGACAGTGGTGACTATGCAAATAATACAGAAAGAAACCGCAGCCTGAATGGAGAAATCTACAAGATTATCCAGATTATCGAAAGCAACGGAGATGCTGTCAGCAGTGATTTCCGTATTAGCGTCGACAGTTCCGGAAACTACAGTTATGATGTGGAGGGTACAACACTGTCACGTTTTAAAGCGGACGTGTATGGACACAGTTATATTGACGATCTGACAACAGAGGAGGCAAATGCTTCCGCTCAGCAGATGGTAGAAGATATGCTGAAACGATATGAAATTCCATATGATCACAGTGACTATAAGGCTTCGGAACTGAAAAAAGCGCAGGAAGCCGGTCTTCCGGAGCAGCTGACAAAAGAAGAGACATTGAAGATTATATCGGTAAGATATGCACTTTCCACAACCAGTTTCCGAAAATATATTCCGGTAACGATCGCAACCGATGTTTCTGAAAATACGGTAGCTGCGATCCAGGAAAACAAGAGTCTGCTGGAAGGTGTGGATGTGCAGGAAGATTCCGTGCGTGTCTATACCGACAGTATTTATTTTGCACCGCTTCTTGGATATACCGGAAAGATTTCTTCGGACGAACTTGCAGATCTGCGGACAGAGAATCCGGATGCAGGTTACAGCACTACTTCTATTGTAGGAAAATCCGGTCTGGAGAAGGTTATGGAGTCGACGCTTCAGGGAAAAGACGGATCGGAAAAAGTATATGTAGATTATTACGGAAAAGTGTTACAGATCGGTGAAGATTCCAAAGAAGATCCGGTACAGGGCAATAATGTATATCTTACTATCGATAAAGATCTGCAGATTGCCTGCTACAAGGTGCTTGAACAGAAGATTGCCGGTGTGCTGGTAGCCAATATCCAGAACATCAAGACTTTCAAAGCAGATGAAAATACCGATGCATCCACGATCCCGATCCCAATCTATGATGTGTATTATGCGCTGTTAAATAATTCCGTAATCGATATCGATCATTTTACGGCAGCAGACGCCTCTGAGACTGAGCAGAAGATTGCGGCAGCACTGGAACGGAAGCAGGAAGAAATCTTCCAGAAAGTGGACGAACAGCTGACCGGAAGTGATACAAAACCATATAAAGACCTCAGCGAGGAGATGAAGGGATATGTCAGCTATATTGTCAATGATCTGCTGATGGACAAAACAGGTATTCTTTCTGAGACATCCATCGATAAGAATGATGAGATGTACAAGGCATGGACGAAAGATGAGACAATTTCTCTTCAGGAATATCTTACCTATGCGGCAAGCCAGAACTGGATCGATATTTCCAAGTTTTCAGATAAAAACACATATCTGGATTCCACAGAAGTATACCAGGAACTATCTGCATATATTTCAGATTATCTGTCTACGGATCAGGACTTCAGTAAGATGTTATACAAATATCTGCTTCTGGACGATGAAATTACAGGAAAGCAGCTGTGTACAGTACTGTATGAACAGGGAGTCCTTTCCACCGATGATGAGGACTATCAGAACTTCAAAGCCGGAAATCTTTCTGCGATGGATCTGATGCTTCATAAGATCAGTTCTCTGGAGATCACACCGGCACAGCTGGCGCTGGATCCTTGTTCCGGTTCTGTTGTTATCACAGATCCGTCCACCGGAGAGACACTGGCATGTGTATCTTATCCGGGATATGATAATAATCGTCTTGCTAACAATATGGATACAGATTATTACAGAAAACTGAATAAAGATTTGTCTACACCATTTTATAATAAGGCGACACAGGAACGTACGGCACCAGGTTCTACATTTAAACCGGTAACAGCGATTGCCGGTCTGTCAGAAGGAGTTATTACAGATAATGACTACATTTACTGTGGCGGCCGATTTGATAAACTGCAGGGAGCACCACTGAACTGCTGGTTGCTGAGCGGACATGGTGCACTTTCTATCAGGGATGGTATTGCCAATTCCTGTAACGTATTTTTCAGTGAAACCGCTTATCGTCTTGGACAGAATGCAGAAGGAACATTTAATGATAATACAGCGATGCAGCAGCTGATTAAGTATGCGAATCTGCTTGGGCTGGATAAAAAGTCCGGGCTGGAGATATCTGAAGCATCGCCACAGGTTTCCAACGAACTGCCAATCCCGTCCGCTATCGGACAGGGTACTCACAGTTATACCACGTCTCAGCTTGCCAGGTATGCAACGGTTCTGGCGAGCAGTGGTAATGTATATAATCTTTCACTGTTAGATAAATCAACAGATTCCGATGGAAATCTGATTGAAGATTATACTCCGGAAATGATTGATCATGTGGAACTGAGTCAGGGGATCTGGGATGATGTCCATGTCGGTATGGAAGGCGTTATTACCAAATCCAACTGGGGTATTTTCCAGGATCTGAACGTTACACTTGCAGGTAAAACCGGTACAGCACAGCAGAGTAAAAACCGTGCAAACCACAGTTTATTTATCGGTTATGCACCGGCAGATAAACCACAGATTGCGTGGGCAATCCGTATTGCAAACGGTTATGCGTCAACAAACTCCGAACTGGTGGCAAAGGATATTCTGAACTATTACTTCGGACTGAAAGATGAAACAGAGATTCTTACCGGACAGGCAAGTACAGCCAGCAATTCCAACGCAGGTACAGACTGATCGAGATGCAAAAGACAGACAATATGAACAAATATCAGGAGGATTGGATATGAGTGAAGTAATTGTTGTTACATCCGGGAAAGGCGGGGTCGGTAAGACGACAACTGCTGCCAATATCGGTACCGGACTTGCGGCACTGGATAAAAAAGTAGTTCTGGTAGATACAGATATCGGCCTTCGAAATCTGGATGTGGTACTGGGACTCGAAAACCGAATTGTGTATAATCTGGTAGATGTCATCGAAGGAAACTGCCGATTAAAACAGGCGCTGATCAGGGATAAACGGTATGCCAATCTGTTTTTGCTTCCATCTGCACAGACCAGAGATAAAACCTCTGTTACACCGGAGCAGATGAAAAAATTATGTGAGGAACTGAAAAAACAGTTTGATTACATCCTGCTGGACTGTCCGGCAGGAATTGAGCAGGGATTTCGGAATGCCATCGCCGGAGCTACCAAAGCTCTGGTAGTGACAACACCGGAGGTTTCAGCGATTCGTGATGCGGATCGGATCATTGGTCTTCTGGAAGCGGAGGATCTGAGAGATATCCGTTTGATTATCAATCGCCTCCGCATGGATATGGTAAAACGGGGAGATATGATGTCCGTGGAGGATGTGTCGGATATTCTGGCAGTACCTCTGATCGGTATCCTCCCTGATGACGAACAGGTTGTAATTGCTACGAATCAGGGAGAACCTCTGGCAGGCAAGCCAGGTCTGTGCGGACAGGCTTATCTCAATATCTGTCATCGGCTTTTTCTTGGTGAAGAAGTCCCCTTCCAGGATCTCGATGTGAAAAAAGGAATTTTGGGACGATTGTTTGGCAGATAGGAGGGAAGCAATGAGTATCTTCGGCAAAAAACGGAAAGCCTCTGGCACCATTGCAAAAGACAGACTCAAACTGCTTCTCATATCGGATCGGGTGAGCTGCTCACCTCAGACGATGCAGATGTTAAAAAACGATATGATAAAAGCTGCGGGAAAATACATACCTGTTGATGCAGGAAAGGTGACAATCTGTTTTCATCAGTCACCACCCGTTCTCACAGCAGATATACCGTTAAAATCCAGAAAGGATACAGGATCTTAACATGTTTAAACTTTACAGATTGAAAAATTATAATTTCCGGCTGATCATCTGGCTTCTGATGATCAGCGGAATCGGAGTGCTGCTGGTGGGAAGTGCAAAAGCTTCTCTGCAGTCGAGACAGCTGATCGGTGTGATTCTTGGTCTCGTGGTGATGGTTGTAGTTTCTTTGATGGACTACAGCTGGCTGTTGAATTTTTACTGGATCATCTACGGGGTAAACATTATAATGCTGCTGATCGTTCGGTTCTTCGGGGATTCTGCAGGTGGTGCTACCCGATGGCTGGATCTTGGCTTTATACGTTTTCAGCCGACCGAACTTTCGAAGATCTTGCTGATCATGTTTTTTGCCCGGTTTCTGATGGATCACGAAGATACCCTGAATACCTGTAAGACTATTCTGGCTTCCGTAGTGCTCCTTGCAGTGCCGCTGGTTTTAATAAAGATTCAGCCGGATCTGAAAAATACGATCACTGTTACGATTATATTCTGTCTGATGATGTATGTGGCAGGCCTGAGTTATAAGATCATTGCTGGTATTCTGGGAGTTGCCATTCCGCTGGTTATTGTGGCATTCATTCTGATCACACAGACAGATATCAAGATTATTGACTCCTATCAGAAAGACAGAATCATGTCCTGGATGTACCCGGAAGACGAGACCTACAAAGATGATGTTATCCAGCAGCAAAATTCAATTACAGCTATTGGTTCCGGTGAACTTACCGGAAAAGGATATAATAACAACAAAGTTTCCTCTGCAAATAAAGGAAATTTTGTTACTCAGATTCAGACAGACTTTATCTTTGCGGTTGCAGGTGAAGAACTTGGGTTCATCGGAAGCGTTTTTATCATATTACTCTTGTTCCTCATTGTGGTTGAATGTATAATTACAAGCAGAAAGGCCAAGGACCTGTCCGGTAAGATTATATGTTGCGGCGTAGCAGGCGTCGTTGGCTTCCAGAGTTTTCTGAACATCTGTGTAGCCACCGGCGTTCTTCCAAATACAGGAACACCGCTTCCCTTTGTAAGTTATGGTCTGACATCTCTGGTCAGTCTGTATATTGGTATGGGTCTGGTATTAAACGTAGGTTTGCAAAACAGAAGATATTTGGGAGGAGAAAAAAATGAACATTGGCTTCATCGCACACGAATCTAAGAAAAAACTGCTTCAGAATTTTTGTATTGCATACAGAGGAATCCTCAGCAAGCATCAGCTTTATGCCACCGGGACATCCGGGCGTCTGATTGAGGAGGCTACGAATCTGGACGTCCATAAACTTCATGCGGGACATGTGGGCGGCGAACAACAGATGGCATCTATGATTGAACAGAATCAGATGGATCTGGTGATTTTCCTTTGCGGACCATATCAGGAGAAAAAGCATGAACCGGATGCACATAAGATTTTCCGTTTATGTGATACACATATTATTCCCCTGGCAACAAATCTTGCCACAGCGGAACTTCTGATCAAATCCCTGGAAAGAGGAGAACTTGACTGGCGTGAAATGTATAAAAAATAGAAAACGATTATTGAAACCTATCAAAAAAAAGTATCGGGATACACTGATTCTTACAGGGATTCTGATTCTGTTTTTTGGTGTGGGAATTACCGCACTCGTACTTCTCCGCCACTCTTCACAGCTGGATATGACTTCAGCTTATTCGGTAAAAGAAGAGATGTACGGTACACATGGGGCAGAAATCAGTACACAGAAAGCCGATTCCTTTGCCTCGTCATATGCAGTTTCCTCCGGAAATATGAGTCTGGAAGGTGTTGCGATCAGTGATACGACAAAAGCCGGTCTTTTCGATCTGGATCATGAATCTGTGATGTTTGCTCAGAATATTCATGAAAAATCATATCCGGCGAGTATCACAAAAATTATGACAGCGATTCTGGCATTTAAGCATGGGAATATGGACGACATAGTGACAATTCCGGCAGAGGCTCTGAACCAGGAACCCGGTTCCACAGAGATTGGCTTTCAGGAAGGAGATCGGGTAACACTGGATGAACTTCTTCATGGTCTGCTGATCTATTCCGGGAATGATGCTGCGGTTGCTATAGCACAGCATATCGGCGGAAGCGTGGATCAGTTTGTGGAAATGATGAATCAGGAAGCACTGGAGCTTGGTGCAACCAATACACATTTTGCCAATCCTTCAGGACTGCAGGATGAAAATCATTATACAACAGTATACGATATTTATCTGATGTTACAGGAAGCGATGACGTATCCACATTTTCTGGAGATTGCACAGCTTAGTTCTTATAATCTTACCTGTAACAGAGGTGAGCAGGAAGTAACTTTTCATCTGGATGCTACCGATCAGTATCTGACCCGTCAGGTGACGGCACCGAAGAATGTGACGGTGCTTGGCGGTAAGACCGGTACAACATCAGATGCAGGCTCCTGTCTGGCACTGTTGAGCCAGAATGCCTATGGGGAACCGTATATTTCTATTGTTCTTCACGCGGCAAATAAGACGAATCTGTACACGTATATGAATCAGTTGCTTTCTGCGATCAATCAGTAGAATCAGCTGATTTTCAAAAATATCAGAAACAGGAAAGAAATGCACCAGGTGTTGTGCGTTTATTTCCTGTTTTTTTTGAAATTTTTCAGATTTTTTCAAATTTACCATTGTATTTCTTGGTGAAATATTCTATAATTACAACAACAGAACAGTACTTTTTGGTAATATATACCAGAAATCAAAGGAGGAAACTGCTATGGTTCAATTAATTGTAGGCAAAAAAGGTAAAGGAAAAACTAAGCAGCTTTTAGATAAAGTGAACGGAGCCATTAAAGCTGCTGAAGGTAACATTGTATATCTGGATAAAAGTTCCAAACATATGTATGAACTGAACAATAAAATTCGTCTGATCGATGTATCCGGATATCCGATTAAAAATGCAGATGAATTCATCGGTTTTGTATGTGGTATTGTATCTCAGGATCATGATCTTCAGGAAATGTATCTGGACAGCTTCCTGAAAAATGCAAAATTGGAAGGAAAAGATATTACCGATGCACTGCATCAGTTAAAAGATATTTCCGAGGCATATAAAATTAATTTTGTATTAAGTGTTTCCATGGATAAAGAAGAATTACCTGCTGAATTTCAGGATGATATCATCATTGCCTTGTAAAACTGTAGCAGATGAAAAGAGGGTTGCCTGTTGGCGACCCTCTTTTCATGTTTTACGCGAGTAACGAGCCAAAGTCCGTGCATGCACGCAACCCTGGCGACTGCCGCGATAACTATGAGAAACTCGCGGAACGTGTTTTTCATAGTTATCCGCAGCTTACGGGTTAGTGTCGGCGAGACGACTGAAAAAGGTGCAAAGGTACAGACCGCTTAATCCAACCAGGATATAGATGATCCTGGAAAGCCAGGATAAATTGCCGAATAAGAAAGCAACCAGATCGAATTTGAACAGTCCTACCAGCCCCCAGTTAATTGCGCCTGTGATTGTCAGTATCAGTGCTGTATAATCCAAACCTTTCATCTTAATTTGATCAACCTCCTGTTTTTTTCGTTATCTCCAGTATTTCCACGATTTCACAGAATATGCATATTTTTTTTCTTGTGTATTCGTCAGAGGGATGATAGAATAATTTTATATGAGTATAAGTCAGAAAAACGAAGGGGAGTGTTTTCATGACTACAAAAAGAAAAAATAAAATATCCGGATGGTTTCGTAAGATCCCGTTAAATATAGGGACCTTTATCTTTGGGGCACTTTTTGTGTATATGGTAATTACGGTCATTCTGTATCTTACTGCAGATCATATTCAGTCCTATCAGGTGACCGCAGGTCCCTTATCCAATAATAAGACATATACAGCACTGGCAATCCGTGAAGAATCTGTGGTAAATACGAATGCCGCCGGTTATATCACCTATTATGCAAGAGAGAACAGTAAAGTTGGAAAATCCGGAGCAGTCTATACTCTGGGGGACACTCCGGCACAGGCTGCAGTCAATGAACTGACCGAACAGGATTATGCCGGAATCCGCTCTTCCATTGCAGGATTTGCCTCCACATATGACAGTGACAACTTTTATGATGTTTATAATTACAAATACGAGCTGGAGGGATCTATTCTCCAGTACAGTGGTCTTCAGACGGATGACTCCACGGAAACTACGCAGACGGCCAATGGACAGACAATTTACCGGGCAGCACAGGATGGTATCGTTGTTTATGCAGTGGATGGCTACGAAGGGATTACAGCAGATCAGCTGACGTCAGATCTTTTCAGTAAGAAAAACTATCAGATTACCAATCTTCAGAAAGAACGAAAGGTATCCTCCGGGGATCCTGTGTATAAACTGATAACCAGTGAGACCTGGTCAGTAGTGATACCGCTGAGCACAGATCAGATTGTTTCACTGGCAGAAAAAAAGACGATCCGAGTGAAGTTTTTAAAAGATGATGCCACGCAGACAGGTTTACTGACCATTGTTACCGGTGAAGACGGCAATTATTACGGCAAGATCACATTCAGCCGTGGAATGATTCGCTATAGTGGTGATCGCTTTCTGAATATTGAACTGGTAACAAACACACAGACAGGATTAAAGATTCCGCTCAGTTCCATTGTGAAAAAGAACTTTTATGTGATTCCGAAAGAATACATTGCTACTGATGAAGAAGATGGTGATGCCGGCTTCTACCGAAAGGTTACCAGAAGGGGAAAGGATGATTCCTCTGAATTTGTCAAGGCTACGATTTATCAGGAAGACGATGATTACTATTATGTGGATATGGATACTTTTCAGGACGGAGATGTGATTTTGAAGCCTGACAGCCAGTCTGTTTATGAAATAAAAGAAAAGAAAGCATTAGAAGGTGTGTATTGTATTAATAAAGGCTATGCTGTTTTCAGGAAAATTGTCATGATTGAACAAAATGATGAATATTGTATAGTTGAGACAGGTACCACCTATGGACTTTCCCAGTTTGATTACATTGTCAGAAACGGAAATACCGTGAAAGAAGACGATATTCTGTTTAAATAAAGACTTACAAAGGAGAATAATGTATGGTAGCAGAACAGTTACAGAACGTACGAGCTGAGATCAGAAAAGCCTGTGAAAAAAGCGGTCGGAATCCGGAAGAAGTAACTCTGATCGCAGTCAGTAAGACAAAACCGATTTCCATGATTCGGGAGGCGATGGATGCAGGACAGACGATCTTCGGAGAAAATAAGGTACAGGAACTTTGCACCAAATACGAAGAACTTCCGAAAAATCTCGAATGGCATCTGATCGGGCACCTGCAGAGGAATAAAGTAAAATATATTGCAGACAAAGCAGCACTGATTCATTCTGTGGATTCTCTGCGTCTGGCAGAAACAATCAACCATGAGGGAGAAAAGATTCAGAGAGTGATTCCTGTCCTGATTGAAGTGAATGTTGCGCAGGAGGAAACAAAGTTTGGAGTATCAGTGGAGGAAACCATGTCTTTGATTGAGGAGATCTGTAAGCTTCCGTATGTGCAGATTCAGGGACTGATGACAATTGCTCCATATGTACCGGATCCTGAAGAAAATCGGCCTGTTTTCCGAAAATTGAAACAATTAAGTGTTGACATAAGCAGTAAAAACATGAATAATGTACATATGGGTATTCTGAGTATGGGTATGACGAACGATTATCAGGTAGCTGTTGAAGAGGGTGCCACTATGGTTCGTGTTGGTACCGGTATTTTTGGTGAGAGAGATTATTCCAAAACAAAATAGATAGGAGATAAAAAATGAGCGTTTTAGATAAGTTTTTAGATGCCATCCGTTTAAATGATGATTTTGACGATGATGATGAATTCTTCGATGATGAAGATCTGGAAGCCCTTGACGAGGAAAAACCGAAACATCGTTTCTTTAAAAAACTGGATGACGATGATGATGAAGATGAAGAAGTTGAATATGTAAAACCGGAGAAAAAAGTGGCACCAAAGCAGACAAAAGCTCCGAAACAGACTGTAAAGCAGGCAACTCCGTCTGCATCCAGCAAGATCACTCCGATGAGAAAGAAAAACAGCGGAAATGGCACGATGGAAGTCTGTGTGATCAAACCTTCTTCCATGGAAGACACCAGAGAGATCGCAGATACTCTGATTGACCGTTGTACTGTAGTACTGAATCTGGAAGGTATTGATGTAGATGTGGCGCAGAGAATCATAGATTTTTCTTCCGGTGCATGCTATTCTATCGCAGGAAGTCTGCAGAAGATTTCCAGTTATATTTTTATCCTGACACCAGCCAATGTGGAAATTTCCGGTGATTTCCAGGAAATATTAAGCGGCGCTTTTGACGTTCCTTCTGTTCGGACAAACTTCTAAGATGAAAGAACAGGAAGTACAGTTCAGAAAGCGGCTGGCAGATCTGGCAAGAACAGCCTATTATCGGGAGATTCCTGTGTTTACGGATTTTCTGGATTTGAATGAACTTCATATGGTACATAGCTTTCGACCGGAGGAAGCGGGTGTTATGGTCCGTACCTTCGGTGGCTATGAAGAAGCAGAGCGTCAGATAGCAGCATTTCTTCCTGATGCTCTTTCTTATGATTATGGGGAAAATGAAGAGCTTTTTCTTTCAATGTATCCGATTCGGTGTATCCGTATCTCGCCTTGTTCCGGAAAATTCAGTGAGGCGCTTACTCATCGGGATTATCTGGGAGCCCTGATTCATCTGGGAATCGAACGCTCCAGACTTGGGGATATAGTGATCAAGGGCCAAGATGCGTATGTATTCTGCCATGCACAGATGGAAGAATTTCTTATGCAGAACATTACCAGAATCCGGCATACAACAGTGAAAGTGTCCGCTGTTGAGAATCCGGACGACCTTCCGAAACCACAGTTTCAGGAGATCCACGGAACAGTCAGTTCAGTACGGTTGGATGCGATGATTGCTCTGGCATTTTCGTCATCCAGAAGTAGTATGCTGGGATTGATCGAGGGTGGAAAAGTTTTTGTCAATGGTAAAATGGTTGTATCTAACGGACATCCTTTAAAACCGGAAGATATTGTGTCGGTTCGTGGATATGGAAAGTTCCGCTATGACGGAATGGCGGGAACAACAAAAAAAGGACGGTGCAGTGTTACCGTACAGAAATATATATAACGTGTTCTCAAATACGATCCTGCATTTCTACAAAAATAAAACAGGATGATTATTTTGGAGGAGAATTTTATGAGCAAACAATTACGCGTATACAGAGAAGGCGCAAAGACAGAATTTGATTACCAGATTCTCTGGGAAGAAGATTTTACAAAACTGACGGATGCAGTTAAGAAACTGGAGCTTTCCTGTGGCAAGATCTGCATTGTAGCAGATGATACAGTGGGAAATCTGTATGGGAAAGAAGTACAGAAGGCACTGGAAGAACTGGATGTAACGGTTGATTTGTATACTTTCCCGGCGGGAGAAGCTTCTAAAAATCTGGATACAGTAAAAGAGCTGTACGCGTTTCTGATCGAACATCACTATACAAGAAAAGATGTACTGGCAGCACTTGGCGGAGGCGTTACCGGAGATCTTACCGGATATGCTGCTGCCACCTATCTGCGTGGTATTGACTTTATCCAGATTCCAACGACCCTTCTGGCTCAGGTAGACAGCAGTGTAGGTGGAAAAACAGGTGTGGATTTTGCACAGTATAAAAATATGGTAGGTGCATTCCATCAGCCGCGGCTCGTCTATATGAATCTGAATACGCTGAAAACTCTTCCGGAAGATCAGTTTGCCAGTGGCATGGGAGAAGTGTTGAAATCAGGTCTGATTCGTGATGCCAGATTTTATGAGTGGACGATTAATCATATGTCGGAGATTCAGGAACGAATCTATCCGGTTCTTGTGAAAATGGTTCGCAAATGCTGCGAGATCAAGGCTGCTGTCGTGGAAAGTGATCCGACGGAACAGGGAGAACGTGCACTGTTGAATCTTGGACATACAGTGGGTCATGCAGTGGAAAAACTGAAGAATTTTGAACTTCTTCATGGCCAGTGTGTGGCACTTGGAACCATTGCCGCTGCCTATATTTCTTTCAAAAGAGGCTGTCTGTCGACAGAGGAATTCTACGAGATCCGTGATATGAACGTGGGATTTGATCTTCCGATTTTCTTTAACGGTCTGGATAATGAAGCTGTATTGCAGACGACAAAGTCGGATAAAAAGATGGATAACGGAAGGATTAAGTTTATTCTTCTCAAGAAGATCGGACAGGCATACATCGATAAAACAGTTACAGACGAAGAAATTCTGGATGCGATTCAGTTTATTAACGGAGATATGATCGAAGGAGAATAAGGGATGGTGAAAAATAAGAAAACCATACAATTTATCGGAGTGGACTGTATTCTTATGGTGATTCTGACACTTCTGGATCAATGGACCAAAAGTCTCGTTGTGCATCACCTGAAAGATCAGAGTGATATCATACTGATTCCTGGAGTTTTCCAGTTGCATTATCTGGAAAACCGTGGAGCTGCGTTCGGCATTCTGCAGAATCAGAGAATTATTTTTGTGATTCTGACGATTATCTATCTGGCTGCAGTATTCTGGTTTTTGCATCGTTGTCCGAAAAACGGACGTTATACATTGCTGCATATTATAGCATCAGTTCTGACAGCGGGAGCCCTGGGGAACTTTATAGATCGGCTCCGCCTGGGATATGTGGTGGATTTTTTCTATTTTTCACTGATTAATTTCCCGGTATTCAATGTAGCGGATATTTTTGTGGTAATTTCTTTTATTGGTATTGCAGTAAGCATTTTATTCATATATAAAGATGACGAATTTGAGTTCTTAAGCATCAGGAAAAGGGAGTCTAAGGCATAGTGGAAATCTATACATTTACACCGGATGAGGAACAGAAAAATTTAAGAATAGATAAATTTCTTTCTGAACAGCTGCCGGATCAGTCGCGATCCTATTTACAGAAATTATTGAAAGAAGGAAATGTGACAGTCAATGAAAAAACGGTAAAGGCAAATTATAAAGTACAGCTTTCCGATACAGTGAAGCTGGAACTTCCGGAGCCGGAGTGTCCGGACATTCTTCCGGAAGATATTCCACTGGATATTTTGTATGAAGATGAAGATGTGCTGATCATCAATAAACCCAAAGGAATGGTAGTTCATCCAAGTGCCGGACATTATACCCATACAGTGGTCAATGCAGTAATGTTTCACTGCAAGGAACATCTTTCCGGAATTAATGGAGTGATGCGTCCGGGTATCGTGCACAGGATCGATATGGATACAACGGGTGCTATTGTAATCTGTAAAAATGATATGGCACATCAGAGTCTGGCAGATCAGCTGAAAGAGCATTCAATCACCAGAAAATACCGCGCCCTGGTACATGGAAATCTGAAAGAAGATGAAGGAACAGTAGAAGGGCCTATTGGTCGTCATGCCACGGATCGGAAAAGGATGGCAATCAATTACAAAAACGGAAAACCTGCAGTAACGCACTATAAGGTGCTGGAACGTTTTGGTGCATACACTTTTATTGAGTGCCAGCTGGAGACCGGGCGCACTCATCAGATTCGCGTGCATATGGCAAGCATCGGTCATCCACTTGTGGGAGATATTACCTATGGGCCGGCGAAGTGTCCGTTCAAACACCTGCAAGGGCAGTGCCTTCATGCCATGGTTTTAGGGTTTGTTCATCCTCGGACGAATGAATATATTGAATTCTCAGCCCCATTACCAGAATATTTCACTGATTTGTTAGAAAATTTAAGAAAATAGGTACTGTACAATTGATTTGTTTTATTTTATAATAATTATAATAAATTAAAAGAACGGGAGGGGTTGCTATGAAGACCAATACCATTATTACAATAGGTCGTCAATACGGAAGTGCCGGACGTCAAATTGGAAGAGTCCTTGCAGAAGAGTTAGGTATCAAGTGTTACGATAAAGAGTTACTGGAACGTGCAGCAAAGGAAAGTGGACTTTGCGAAGAACTTTTTGAGAATCATGATGAAAAACCAACCAATAGTTTTCTGTATTCTCTGGTTATGGATACATACTCTTTTGGTTATACTTCATCTGCATTCTCTGATATGCCAATTAATCAGAAAGTTTTCCTGGCTCAGTTTGAAACTATCAAGAAAATCGCAGCTGAGGGACCTTGTATCATGATCGGTCGTTGCGCGGATTATGCACTGGCAGATTTTGATAACTGTTTCAGCGTATTTTTCCACGCGGATCTGCAGACGCGTATTCGAAGAATTGCAAAAATTTATGATCTGACAGATGCAAAAGCAAAAGATCGTATCATCAAAACAGATAAAAAACGTTCTAGCTATTACAATTACTACACCAGCAAACGTTGGGGTGATGCAGATTCCTATGATCTGTGTATCGACAGTGGTAAAATGGGAGTAGATGGCTCTGTAGAACTGGTGTTAAATGCAATTCAGCTGAAAGAAAAGGGATATAAAACAGCTATTTACTAAATTTTATGTAACTGTTCAGTACCTTCACAGTTACAATTTTATTATACTGTCTGAAGCTGTATATTGTGTAGTATAATAAATAAGCCCGCATAACAGGTGAGAGGATCTGTTATGTGGGCTTATTTATTACACATATATGTAAATCAGCGGATTTTTGGTGTCCAGTCAGGAATGTTGCCGTTTACAATTGCAGAAAACATCCGCTCTTTTACACCGGGATTCTCCTGATTCAGTTTTCGGAGCAGGTCTTTTACATACTGTCGTTTTGTATATCCGTTTGCCGGACAGGGGCTTTTTACGACAGGAAGCTGATATTTGTTACAGAAGCCTTTCACATCTGCTTCAGAAACATACATCAGCGGGCGGATCACCGTAAGGTCGGTGCGGTCAAGATGGGTGATCGGAGGAAAAGAATAAAAATGCCCTTCGTAGATCAGAGACATCATCATGGTTTCTACAATATCATCCTTGTGATGGGCATAAGCTATTTTATTGCAGCCCAGTTTTTTTATCGTGTCGTTTAAAGCACCTTTGCGCATTTTTGCGCACAGGGAGCATGGATTCTTTTCGTTCCTTTCATCAAACACGATCCGGGCTATTTCGGTTTTTACCACGGTATAGGGAACTCTCATGGTTTCGCACAGGGAGTGAATGCCTGACACATCAAAATCAGGATGCCCCAGATCGACCGTAATTGCCTCCAGATTGAATTTTTTCGGATAGTAGCGTTGTAGTCCATGGAGTGCGTATAAAAGCGTTAAACTGTCCTTTCCGCCCGATATACCGATAGCAATTCTATCCCCGTCCTGAATCATGTTGTAATCATCGATAGCACGTCTTGTGTAACTCATTAATTGTTGCAGTTTCATTGTATGGTTCCTCCAATTATAAAATATCAGAATAATTGTATAAATCAGAATAAATTTGTAAATTCTTTGAATAACATAAATTTACAGTTATTTAAGTATATCAAATAAAGACTTTACAGAAAAGTCATAAATAGTTAATACATGGATTTTATTCTGTGCTATAATAGATAATATATGTTTATTAACAGAAAACTCGTGGAGGCGTTCAGATGAAAAACTTCTTGGGAAAGAAATATGTCCAGATTGGAATCACAGCATTTTGCGTTATAGCTGCCAGTATGTTATTTTATTTTGGTATCTTTCATACGGCATCAATTGCCAGGGGATTGAATACGATTTATACCATCCTTACTCCAATTGTATATGCAGCAGCAATATCATATGTTCTATGGCCGGTTATCCGTTTTATGGAGCGCAGTGTGGTTTATCGGATCTGTGAGAAAAAAAACTGGAATCCAACTCATAAAGTACGCCATGCGATTCGGATGATTTGTGTTATTATTACATTATTGTTGTTTTTGCTGGTAATCTATGGGTTGTTATCTATGCTGATTCCGGAACTGATCAACAGTATCACAAACATTATCGACAATTTGCCACGATATATTAATAATATAGAAAAATGGCTGACGAATCTTCTGAAAAATTATCCGGATCTTGAGGAAAACTCCAGTATGATTTTCTCAGCCGTAACATCTAAAGCAGAAACCTGGCTGACGGATGATCTTCTGCCTAAAATAAATCTTCTGGTTGCAAGCTTTTCTACCGGATTCCTGGGGGTTCTGGTATTCTTGAAAAATTTTCTGATCGGTGCCATGATATCTATTTATCTGTTGTACGGTAAAGAATCTTACGTTGCGCAGGGAAAGCGGTTGCTGTACTGCCTGTTCAGTACCAGAACAACAAATAATATCATTCGTGACCTTCAGTATGTAGATAAGACCTTCGGTGGATTTATCATTGGAAAAGTGTTGGATTCATTTATTATTGGAATTTTGTGCTATATAGGTACAACGATTCTGAATTTGCCATATGCATTGCTTGTCAGTGTTATTGTGGGCGTGACGAACGTAATTCCGTTCTTTGGTCCATATATTGGTGCTGTGCCGAGTGCACTGCTGATTTTGCTGGTTAATCCGATCCAATGTGTTTACTTTGTTATTTTTATCCTGCTCTTGCAGCAGTTTGACGGAAATTTTCTTGGACCGAAGATTCTTGGTGGTTCCACAGGACTTTCAAGTTTTATGGTTATAGTTGCTATTCTTGTAGGAGGTGGATTTTTCGGCATTTTCGGTATGTTTGTCGGAGTTCCTGCCTGTGCGGTGATCTGTACAGTAATCCGCAATGGTATACAGAATCGTCTGACTAAGAAGTGTATGCCGATTGATCTGGAAAGTTATCAGAATATTGATCATCTGGATGCAGAAACGCTGAAACCGGTGGCACCATCTGCAGAGAAACCGGGAAGTGACAGTGTATTTAAAAGTTATCGTAAAATTCGGACAAAAGCGAATGTCGATAATGAAGTGGATACAGAGGATCACAAAACGACGGAATAAAGGATATACAGAAGGAGAAAAAGTCATGAAGTTTGTAATACAAAGATGTCAGGAAGCCAGTGTTTCTGTGGATGGAAAAACAGTAGGGGCGATTGAAAAGGGATTGATGGTCCTGAT
>ENA-ORTN01000909-ORTN01000909.1-human-gut-metagenome-genome-assembly--contig:-NODE-909-length-31633-cov-8.311388_pt1 | contig 31633 bp, 29 predicted proteins | sample MGYA00242070_ERZ509189 | MGnify/ENA primary metagenome ERZ509189 (study PRJEB26280, sample SAMEA2338821) | human gut metagenome | biome: human gut; feature: human-associated habitat; material: faeces...
GCCATTCAAGAGCCGTTTTAAGTTAATGACATTGCAGCTTGTCCCCCTTAACAATCCCTCTCCGCCGAGCTGAGCCAGCTCGACCGCAGTTCGCCTACGGCGGAATCAGTCGCTTTCTTCTGCAGCTTTTCGCAGCAGTGCAATTTCTGCTGCATATCCAGCATCATCATTTGGTGTTTCCAGAATGAACGGCAACTGTTTCAAAACTGGATGCCGAACAACCGCTTTCAAGGCTTCCAATCCAATATAACCTTGTCCAATTTTCTGATGACGGTCTTTGTGTGCTCCCAACGGGTTCATACTGTCGTTTAAGTGTACTGCATACAGACGATGCAAGCCGATTGTCTTGTCGAACTCTTCCAACACCGCTTCCAGATTTCCGGCAATATCATAACCGCCATCCCAGATATGACAGGTATCCAGACACACACCCATTTTTTCTTGCAAGTGTACGCTGTCTAAAATTGCCCGCAGTTCTGAAAAGTTTCTGCCGACTTCACTGCCCTTTCCTGCCATTGTTTCCAGCAAAACGGTCGTGGTCTGCTCCGGAAATAGCACTTCGTTCAGCGTTTCTGCAATCTGTGCAATTCCCACTTCTGCACCCTGTTTCACATGGCTGCCGGGATGAAAATTATAATACTGGTTTGGCGTGTATTCCATCCGCTGCAAGTCATCTGCCAGCATATCTTTCCCAAACTGCCGAATGCTGGGGTCAGCGGAACACAAATTCATGGTATACGGTGCGTGTGCAACGAGATGTTGCAGGTCATGTTCTGCTGCATACGCTAAAAATGCAGCAACATCTTCTTTCTGAATCGGCTTTGCTTTTCCGCCCCGTGGATTTCGGGTAAAAAATGCAAAGGTCGTTGCTCCCAAAGCAACTGCGTGTTTTCCCATCTCCAGATAGCCCTTTGATGATGGCAAGTGGCATCCAATTCGCAGCATATTTATTCCCCCTGTTCAGTTGTTTGTTCTGTGGTTTCCGGTGTTTCAGATACAGGCTTGTCTGCTGGCGGTTCGGTGTTGTCCAAATCCGTCATAATCTCTTCCAGTACCTTTTTTGCATATTCATAATATTCCTGCATCACGGCTTCACTCTTGTAACCCTCTGTTGGTTTCCGCAGACTCAAGCATAAATCTCTGTCCAGCCGCCCTTCCGAATAGCCGATTTTCTGTGCAAAATCTGTATACCGCAGATAATACCCATATTCTCGCACATGAGAATCCTCCGGATACAGCTGCTCTAAATTCACCAGCGTATCTTCTGCGGAAATATAGTCATTCGCCTTTGCATCCGTCAGGAGCATGACACCTTCCGGCATTTGCATTTGCGTCGAAAGTTTGGTGGCGTTGGCAGTATAATAGTCCATATCGTCAATGTCATCCGACACGGGAATACAATAAATGCTAACAGTGACTTTTCTGTCTCCGTTTTCATCATCTACGAACTGCTCTAGATAGGTTTGCAGTTCTGCGGATTTCTTTTGCAATTCCTCGTTATCGGTCAAGACCATTAAAACGAAATCCGGCTTGACTTTGGTCAGCTGGTCATACGCCAGATAGCCGAAAAGCAATACCAATACAATTGTAATTCCCAGCCACCATTTATTATGGTAAAAAAAGTTGGAAATTCGCTTGCCGAGCGGCATTTTTTTCTTTTCAGGATGTTCTTCTGCAATCCGGTCGCTTTCGGTAATCACACCCTGTTTCAGGCGAATCAGTTCAATGCGGTCTTGCTGAATTTTTTTCTCATAGGCTTCTTTTTCTCGTTTTTCCTGCTCTGCAAGCTGTGCCTGCATCGCAGCTTCACGGGCTTCTTCCTGCTGCTGTTCTTTCGCATCAATCTCCCGCATGGTTTCGAGAAAACTTTTGCCTTTTTCTTTTTTCTTCTTTCCGGTAGGAGCAGTGGTTTCCTGCTCTGGCGTTGTTTGTTTCGGGATTTCTTCTGCCATAAAAGACTCCTTTTTTCTTGTAATGATTCATTCTCATTTAATATAAGCACAAAGGGGTGTCCCGTTTTCCGATGACACCCCTTCTGTTTTTCTGCATCTTTCTTTTTTGCAGCTTATGCTTCAGTTGTTTCCTCTGCTTCGTCTGCATCTTCTTCCGATTCCTGTCCATTCTTCGGCAGTGGCCGCATGGTTGGGAACAGCAGAACGTCCCGAATGGAAGCACTGTCGGTCAACAGCATTACCAGACGGTCTAAACCTAAGCCCAGACCACCCGTTGGCGGCAGACCATATTCCAATGCATTTACGAAATCTTCGTCTACTTCCCCAGTCGTATCGCCCAGTTCCCGTCTTGCAGCAACCTGTGCTTCAAACCGCTGCTTCTGGTCAATCGGGTCATTCAATTCAGAGAATGCATTGCCCATTTCTCTTGCATAGATGAAGTATTCAAACCGTTCTGTAAATGCCGGTTCGCTTGGCTTCCGCTTTGCCAGCGGTGAATTTTCAACCGGATAATCATAAATAATAGTCGGCTGAATCAGGTTTTCTTCTACGAATGCATCAAAGAATGCAATCAAGACATGACCCTTGGTAGCGTGTTCGCCTTCTTCGACTTCCACGCCCTTTTCCTTGGCACAAGCTCTTGCAGCTTCGTCGCTATCCCATTCGTAGTAATCGACACCAGCATACTTCTTGACTGCTTCAACCATCGTCAACCGTTCCCACGGTTCGCCCAGTGCGATTTCAACACCCTGATACAGAATGTGGTCGCTGCCGCAAATGGTCTTTGCCAGTGTCCGGTACATATCTTCGATCAGATCCATCATACCCTTATAATCGGTATATGCCTGATACATTTCAATGGATGTAAATTCCGGATTGTGAGATGGATCCATGCCCTCATTCCGGAAGATTCTGCCGACTTCATAAACCCGTTCAAATCCGCCGACAATCAGCTTCTTCAAGTTCAGTTCGGTTTCAATCCGCAGGAACATATCCATATCCAGTGTATTGTGATGGGTCACAAACGGTCTTGCCGCAGCGGCAATCTGCAACGGTAGCAGAACCGGTGTTTCTACTTCTACATAGCCGATATTGTCCAGATAATTCCGGATTTCCCGCAGAATCTTGCTTCTGATAACAAACGTGTTCTTGACTTCCGGATTAACAATCAAGTCCAGATACCGCTTCCGGTAACGGGTATCCTGGTCTTTCAGACCGTGCCACTTTTCCGGCAACTGTAACAGTGCCTTGGAAAGCAGGATAATTTCCTGTGCATGAATGGAAATTTCGCCCTTCTTCGTCCGGAATACAAAGCCCTTGACGCCGACAATATCGCCGATGTCCCACTTCTTAAATTCCTTGAAGGCTTCCTTACCGCCGATGTCGTTCATCCGGACATAGACCTGAATCCGGTCAGAGCCGTCCCGTACATCAATGAAGTTTGCACGTCCCATATCTCTCCAACTCATGATTCTGCCGGCGATGGAAACGATTTGTTCCTTGAGCGGTTCTAAGCTTGCCTGAAAAGCTTCTTCGTCACCGTTTGCAGCTTCTTTCAGGCGAGCTTCAGTTGCTTCATAGTCTGCCTTGAGGTCTGCTGCGTGTGCAGTGACATCATACTTTGTAATGGTGAATGGGTCGTTGCCAGCTGCCTGTAATTCAGCCAGCTTGTCCATCCGAATCTTCTTTAAAATATTAATATCCTGTTCGGTTTCCGCTGCTGCGTTCTGCTGCGGATTCTGCTGTTGTGCCATGTAAGATCCTCCACTTTTAAATTACCGACAACTTACTTGCCGATTTCCAGCACCTCAAAGAGCAATGTGCCAACTGGTGCAAATACCTGAAATGTTTCGCCGACCTTCTTCTTGAGGGCAGCTTTTCCAATCGGAGAGTCGTCCGAAATCTTATGTTCTGCAAAATTTGCTTCGTTGCTGCTGACAATCTGCCAGGTTTCTACTTTTCCACTCTGGAAGTTTTTCAGCTTGATGGTAGAGCCCAGACCAACTTCATCCAAGGAAATGCTGTCATCGTCTACGACTTCGCAGTTATCCAAGGTATACTGAATTTCCTTGATCTGTGCTTCGAGAATTGCCTGTTCGTTCTTCGCTTCATCATATTCTGCGTTTTCAGAAAGGTCGCCCTGTGCACGAGCTTCTTTCAGTTTCTGTGCCATTTCCGCACGTTTTACGCCAACCAGATAATCCAGTTCTTCTTTCAGTTTGTCATAACCGCTTTTTGAAATCTGTTTCATTGCCATACTGCATGACTCCTTTTATTCCTGATAATGGTTCTCATTCCCATTCGCCGATTCCTACGGGAATCGGCGAAAAATACAACCTTTATTATACTGTATTTCCGTTGAATTGTCAAGGGCTGGTGTGAGCGTTTGAAAAAGCATCCTTACAGGATCATCAACAAAAACATTGTTAGCATTTTGTTTGATTCTTGGAAAAACTGTCTGCATCTAATTGCTTGACAAGACATCCGATTTATGCTATATTTTTCATGATTTCCAATTCTGATGAAAGGAGCGTTCTCCATGCATTTCTTTTCCCACAAGAAGCCCATCCTACCGCTGCCGGACGGCTGCACACCGGAACAAATCCAAATCGAATCCAGCATTTGCACCGGAGAAACCACCATTGGTTTTTACGATGCCGCCGAAAAGAAATTACGGTATGCAGAACTGGTAAAAACACCAGCAGACATTGCCGCTTTCTATACACGATATGGGCTCACACCGCCTGACCACTCGTAAGAAAAAGACTGCCGCTTTTCATTCCCTGCGACAGTCTTTTTCTATTTCGATGTTTCTGTATGTTCAGAACTTATTTCTGTAACGTTCCGCTGGACAGAGCTTTCAGATAAGCATTGATAAAGCCATCCAAATCGCCATCCATAACCGCTTGAATGTTTCCGTTTTCAAAGCTGGTGCGGTGGTCTTTTGCCAGTGTATACGGCATGAATACATAAGACCGAATCTGTGCACCCCATGCAATTTCTTTCTGTACGCCCTTAATGTCGGCGATTTTATCAAGGTGTTCCCGTTCCTTGATTTCCACCAACTTGGACTTCAACATCTTCATTGCATATTCCTTGTTCTGGAACTGGCTTCTCTGTGTCTGACAGGAAACAACAATGCCCGTTGGCAAGTGCGTCAACCGAACCGCAGAACTGGTCTTGTTGATGTGCTGACCGCCTGCACCACTGGAACGGAATACGTCCATCTTAATATCTTCCGGACGAATGTCTACTTCCATATTGTCATCAATTTCCGGCATGACTTCCACTGCGGAGAACGAAGTGTGCCGTCTGCCGGAGGCATCGAACGGAGATACCCGAACCAGACGATGCACGCCCGATTCTGACTTCAGGAATCCATAGGCATTTTCACCCTCAATCAAAATGGAAGCACTCTTCAAGCCGGCTTCATCGCCATCCAGATAATCCAGTGTCGTTACCTTGAAATGATGCCGTTCTGCCCAGCGGTTGTACATCCGGTAGAGCATTTCTGCCCAGTCCTGTGCTTCTGTTCCGCCTGCTCCGGCGTGGAACGTCAAAATTGCATTGGAGTGGTCATATTCTCCGGTGAGCAGAGATGCCAGTTTCATTTCTTCCAGTTTCTTAATAAAAGCATCGCACTCTGCATTCATATCCGGTGTGCTTTCTGTTTCGCCCTCTTCGATGGAAAGTTCAATCAGCGTAATAATATCTTCCAGTTCTGATTGCATCTTCTTATAGGAATTGATGCGGTTTTCCAGTGTCTTGGATTCCTGCAACACTTTCTGAGAATGTTCCAGATCATCCCAGAATCCTTCTTTTGCAATTTCTTCCTGTAATGCATTGTAGCGTTCTGTTGCAGCAGCAACGCCCAATACTTCGTACAACTCATCCATATCTTTCTGATAGTCGGACATGGTTACACGCAATTCATCTAATAAAACCATAGTGTCAACCTCTCTTTTCAAATCACTCAATAAACCGTTTGTGCTTACACATACAATTTTTATTATACTATAAATCCGTTTCAATTGCAATGGTTTTCGGAAAATATTCAGAAATTTCGCTGTTTTTCACAGATTCCCCCCCTTTTTTTCCCCTGTAAAAAAATTTTTCTACACAATGGGATTTTTTGCAGGGTTCAATTGTTATTAGGGTGAAGTACTTCTGAATCCCACAAAAGGAGATGAACAACATGGACAAATCTACATTTCAACAAAAGCTCCAACAATACAAAGACATGGTTTACCGCATTGCCTATACCTATCTCCGCAACACCGCTGATGCAGAAGATGTATCACAAGAAACATTCCTGAAATTCTATCAACTATCCAAGCCCTTCACAGATGCTGGTCTGGAAAAGGCGTGGCTGATTCGAGTGACCCTCAACGCCTGCCACAACCTCCGGAAATCCGTCTGGTACAACCGGAGAGCAGACTACAAAGAAATTCCGGAGCTGTTCTCCGACCCCACCGACAACCTGCTCTATGAAGAAGTATTTGCACTGCCGGAACGATACCGCATTGTCATCTTGCTCTATTATTACGAGGAATATTCCATTCAAGAGATTGCCGACCTGACTGGCCGTAAAATCTCAACCATTCAAACGCAGCTTGCCCGTGCCAGAAAGAAATTAAAATTGGCACTCACGGAACAAGGGAGGGATTTTTATGAACAAGAATCGTTATCAGCAAATTATGAATCGCATTCAAATGCCGGAACGCTGTGAACAGGCGATTCTAGAACAAATTGCACACAACGCCAGCCCCGTTCCAACTCGCAGAACTTGGAAACGTAACGTGATTGCTGGTGTTGCGATTGCCGCTTGCATAAGCGTCATCGGTATGGTTTCCGTTTCTGCCATTCAGGGCACAAACTGGATTCATCAGCTGTTCCCGAACAGCAGCGATGATGCAGCAACGGCACAATATGCATCGCAACAAGCCGGAAATATTTCTGCTTTTTCTGCCGATCTGGACGATTTGGATGCAGAACTGATTGCCGCCTTTGCAGATGAATCCAACTTATATTACGCCGTTCATCTGACCCCCAAAACAGAGAACCCAGAAAAATATACCGACCGTTTCACCATTTCCCAAACCGGAACATTCTGGTTCAATGGCGAAACAAACACAGAGTTTTTACAAGGCAGTGCTTCGGAAACTCGACCGGACGGAGATGGCTATTTATTTACCAACAAGATTCATCTGGACAGTGGCAAATGGGAAAACCACATGACCTATCAGGCAGAAATGCAGGCAATCTTGTATGAGGGCGAACAATACGAAACGCTCAAGCAAAACTTCGGTACGATTGGCACGATTTCCATCACCATCGATTTGCAGAACAAACCACAGACCAGTGTTTACACCGCTTCCGGAACGTGGAACAATGCAAGTGGTTTTCTCAATGTCGAACAAGTTGTCTTGCAACCGCTGACACTGACCATTGACGGCACAGCAGACAATCAAACCAACTCCGCAAAACAAGTATCGGTCATCTTGAAAGACGGCAGCACTGTTGCTGGAGAATACATGACAAGCGGTTATCGCAATCATGGCATTGTCACTGAAGACCTGACACAGGTAGAACAATTCCTCTATCTGGAAAAGCCCATTGACCCAACCGCAGCCACTGCCATTCAAATGGACGATGTCACCATTCCGCTGACTGCCAAAGCAGACAATACCATTCTTGACCCTGCTTCTATGGTGGCGACTATTTCCAATTTCACAACGACAGGCATGGATGACTTTACCGTCACACCACTTGGTGTGCTCAGCGATGGAACAAATCTTGCAATGGTACTGAATCTCGCTCCAAATCAGCCGGATATGTTGCCGGAAGAAACAATGTTTATCATTGATGTATGCAGCCTGAACATCGACAACAAGCCTCTGCTAAGCTCTGAATCGCTGAACACGATGTATGCCTATTCTGAACAGCAAACAGATGGTACTTATACTTTCACCTGCAAAATACAGATGGATGCCTTTTTGAACAAGCAAGCAGATGTAGCATTTGCCCTGAAAACATCTGACGACAATACGCTTGGCACAGTTGCATTCCACTTGGACAACATCCAGACCATTCCGAGTGTCACCTATACTGCGGATGGCATTTGGAAACACTATGTTGAAATTCAAAAGTCTTATCAAATTTTTCATATTCAGCAAGTCACCTGTTACCCTTCTCATATCAAACTGACTGGGAAAATGGATGAAAATCTTGTAACACAACCGGAATCTGTTTCTGTGATTTTAGCAGACGGCACAATCATATCCGCCGTTGATTTACAGGACGGAAAAGGCGGATTATCTGCCGGATACGGCGTTTCTCACAATCTGGATGGCACAGGATGGTTGGAATTTGACCTCCCCCAGCCGATTGACCCGAACGCCGTTACTTATCTCAAAGTTGACCAAACGATGATTCCATTGACAGCAGCAGAATAACAGCTGTTTTACTTTCTCATCTTTCTCCATTTATTTTTCATTCGCAGCCCTGCAATTATTTGTAGGGCTGTGTTTTTTTCGGCTGCAAACGACTTTCGACAGCATTTTCCCCTGCTCTGTGCTATAATCAAAAGACAGGCGGTGATTGCAATGCAAGTCATTTATGTCGACGTTTTGCTTTTCTTCAACTTCTGTGTCAACTATTTTCTTCTGCGGGGAACGGCATTTCTCACGCACACGCCTTGCCGGATTCCACGCTGCCTGCTCAGTGCTCTGCTGGGCAGTTTCTCTGCACTGGTCATCCTCCTGCCACCCCTGCCCTTGGCAGTCAACCTATTGATTCGGCTGGGAACAGCTGCCGGTATGAACGGGGTACTTTGTTTCGGACTTTCTCGCCGAACCATGCTGCGGCAAACCATTTGGTTCTTTTGTTGCAGTATGCTCTTTGCAGGCTTCCTGATGTTTCTTCAGCAGAGCACCAACAGCCGCCGGATTTTTCTGGGCAATCAATGCTTTTACTTGCAGCTTTCTCTTCCGGTTTGCATTTTCTGCACGCTATTGGCATATGGGATTCTGCGGCTCTGGCATGCTGTCCGGATGCGATGCCGACACACCGATGTTCCCTATCGGGTCTATATTCGCATCGGCTCAGAAACTCGGATACAAACGGGGTTAGCAGACACCGGAAACAACTTGGTTGACCCATACAGCGGCTTGCCCATCATTGTTTGCAGCCGACAGGCATTTTCTGACCTGCTGCCGCAATGCCAGAAAAAACAGCGGCACTACCACTATGTTCCCTATGGGACAGTATCCGGCACAAGTTTGATGCCAGTTTTTCAGGCGGATGAAGTGCTGCTGCAAAACGAAACAACGGGAGCAAGACAGCAGGTTGCTGCACGCATTGGGTTGGCAGATGCACAGGAGCAGGCAATTTTTCACCCCAACCTCCTGCAAACGATTTAACGGTCTATGTGCGTAGAAAGGAGTTTGCCTTATGAAATCTTTGCTGCAATTTTTGCGGCAGCTGCAATTCTGGCTTTGTTCGGGACAGATGCACTACATTCACGGAGCGGATACGTTACCGCCGCCGCTCTCTGCTCCGGAGGAACGGGCGATGCTGGAGGCACTGGCGAACGGCAACACGGATGCCCGAGAACAGCTCATTGTCCACAATCTCCGGTTGGTGGTCTACATTGCAAAGAAATTTGAATCTACTGGCATTGGTCTGGAAGACCTGATTTCCATTGGTACTATCGGGCTGATTAAAGCGGTGAACACCTTCTGCCCCACGAAGAAAATCAAACTTGCAACCTATGCTTCCCGCTGCATTGAAAATGAAATCCTGATGTTCCTGCGAAAGGCAACGCAATATCGAGGAGAAGTTTCCATTGATGAACCCTTGAACATTGACTGGGACGGAAACGAACTGCTGCTCTCGGATATTCTGGGAACAGATGCCGATGTGGTCAGCCGGAACATTGAACAGGAATCGGAACGGGAACTGCTCCGCTCAGCAGTTTCAGAACTGGGTACACGGGAACGGGAAATCATGGAGTTACGGTTCGGGCTGGTGGATGGAAAAGAAAAGACACAGAAAGAAGTCGCTCAGGCAATTGGAATTTCGCAATCTTATATCTCCCGTCTGGAAAAGAAAATTATCCGAAAACTCAGAGGCACATTACAACAATTCAACCAATAACCAAAAAAACCGCTGCACATCGTTTTGATGTACAGCGGTCGTTTTTATGTGTTTTATTTTATTTCCTTTTTAAAGAAGGGAAACCAGTGATGCATCTCATCATTGCTGCATCAGACAGTGTTACCGGATTCGTCAAATCCTTGTTTAGTTTGCTGAATCTGGTGTGCCAGGACCCAAATCTGTTACGAGGAACAGCACGAATCTCATCAGCTTTGTAGCATCCTTATCATCTACAGCACCGGATGTTTCGGTTACATCTGCATTAATCATTGCTGCATCAGACAGTGTTACCTGACCAGCCAGATACTTGTTCAGCTTAATGGTATCACGCAGGTCTACGACACCATCCAAGTTGACATCGCCATAGTATGGCTTGAATGCCTTGGTGGTAGTGGTTGTAGTTGTGGTGGTTGCCTGTGTTGTAGTTGTAGTTGCCTTAGTAGTTGTTGTGGTGGTAGTAGTGGTTGTAGTAGTGGTTGTAGTCGTAGTTGCAGTTGTGTCTGCCGGATTTACAGTTACTGTAACGGTATCCTTCTGACCCTTCGGTGTTTCAACATTGATGACAACTGTTCCTGCACCAACGCCGACAACATTACCATTTTCATCAACGGTTGCAATGGTCGGATCTTCAGAAGTAAAGGTGCAGCCATCAACATTTGTCGAAATCTTCTTGGTTTCGCCAACCTTCATTGTAATGTTCTTCGGGCTAACGCTCAGATCCTTTTCAAACAGATCAGCCTTTGCAGTGTTCTTTCTGTTGTCCGTATCGTAGTAAGCGGAAACGCTCTTGAGGTTGACAGAAGTAACTTCCTTGCCATCGTTGTTATCTGCATAATACAGAGCCAATGAGAAGTGGTCGCCTTCCTTTTCGGTGCTAACCTTGTTCAAGAGGGACATAATTGTACCATCTTCGCCAAGGGTAACATTTGCAACGTCCGCCGGCATAATCCACATATAAGTGTATTCATGATTCTTATCATCGGATTTTACCAATGCGATAGAACCAGCCTGATACCAATAATCGCTTGCCTTGTCAACAACAGTAGTACCATTGCCTAATACGAGCTGTCTTGCATCGACCTTGCTGTCCAGTGTAAATTCAATTGCATAAACATCGGCAGTCGTTTCATAAGTCATACCGAGGTCAGAATACAGGATTTCCAACGGGTCATCACCGGTCTTCAGTTCCTTGTTAATGGTGAGTTCCTTTGTCTGGCTCTTATACGGGAAGGTCAATTCTTCGGTATAAGTCAGCATTGCACTGTCGATATCCAGAGATTCCAGCGGTGTGTATTCTTCTGCTTCGATTTCGCCGTACCACAGCTGGAACGAAATGGTCTTGCCAGAAGCAGCATCTGCATACTGTTTCACATCTTCCGGAACGTCCCAAGTTACCTGTACATAGTCGCCAAAGCTCTGTTCTTTCAGGTCTTTTCCGTTCTGAATCTGTACCAGACCATTTTCTGTATCTGGAGAACCAACCTTGTAACCAACATTTTCGAGGTTCTTTACAACATCATCATAGGTATCTGCACCGATATCATTATACCAGTAACCAGCATTTCCATCTTTCTTGAAGCCTGCCAGAGAATCATCGGTTACGTTACCGGCTTCATCTCTACCAATCTTTGCCTTTGCCTTTTCGGTATCTGCCGGAGTGCCTGCTTCAACATTCAGACCGCCGCCGTACATAATCCGAGTTACATTCTGGTTATCCTTTGCACGCATTACAACGGTCAAAGCTTCCGGTGTAATCTTTGTGGTTTCATCACCAGAACCAATTCCGAAATCATCATAAGAGAACTTATGGCTGTTCAGCGGGTCGCCGTTCTTCCGAATGGTTGCTTCGGAATTTTCATCGCCATACTTATCAGCATAACCATCTTCGCTGTAGTCCGCACCCTTCGGGCTTGGTGTCAGGGTAATGGTATCTGTTCCATATTCTTTCTGTGCCAGCTTCTTCAGGTCGTCAGCGTTCAGCTTCTTGGTGATGGTGGATTTTACAGTTGCTGTACCATCCTTATTATCAACGAACGAATAGTTACTGCTCTGTTCATTCTTACTGCTATAGAAGCCGCCTTCACCGGTGTTCGGGAACTGTGCTTCCTTGTCCTCACCGCCTGGATTATCCGGATTACTCGGGTCAATCGGCTTTGTGCCATTGCTGGTATCAGAAGTGCCGTTTACCGTAATGGAGGTCAAGGTAACCGGAATCTTTGTTTCACCGTTTGCCGCATAACAATTCTGGAATTCGAGGTGACGGTCAGAATGCCACTTTTCATCGATGCAGTAGCCAATGTTCTGTCCCTTCAAATCTAAATCCTTGACATTGACAACAACGGAGAATTCCGATGCATACGGCGTACATTCCTTACTCAAATCTGTCCACCATGGCTTTTCATCCAAGTTAATGCCGAAATAATACGAGAAGTTTGTAACTTCTTCGTCAGCCTTAAAATTAAACTGCAACGTTGTAAACGTTGTGTGGTTTTCACCAGAGCCGAAAATATCGGACATCAGACCGGTATAGGTGCACGCATCCTTGTTCGTCGGAGTGCTTGGGTTACTTGGGTCTGGAATTGCAACTTCCAGTGTCTTGTTTACCGAAATTTCGTTTCCAGCAGCCCAAACGATCGGGGTTGCAGCCATTGAAGTTCCGAGCATTGCCACACTCATCACAGCAGCAATTGCACGCTTTTTCCATACAGTATGTACCATTATTGATATCATCCTTTCTCTACTCTTTTTTGCTTCTCATTGAATCATAACAGGTTTATGCCTATGTTATAAACGTTTCATTTCGAACTGTTCTTATTATAACACGATATTCCGCTCCAATTGTGGATTTTTTATTAACATTACGAAGAAATGGGCATTTTCGCTGTAGAAATTCTAATCCCTGTTTTTGTGCAATCTGCACAAATTTCAGACGAATTATTGAAAAATGTAGAAAAACGCATACAGTTTTCAGCACAGAATCCACAAAACCGGACAACAACTGCTGCCCGGTTTTGTTTCATTTTCTAGTGGTTGTGGTTGTTTCAGTTGTATGAACAGTCACACGCTCCGGTGTTGTAACGGTTGTGGTCACAACGGGCGTATCGACTTTCACGCCTTTCACATAGACTTTGTTGGTGTAGTCCCCGACTGCCCAGACCCGATCCCATTTTTCACAAGAAATGGTCGGTGTATAACTGAACGAAACCGATTCGCCTTCCATCTGCGGTGCACCCAGCAGATTGACGGTTACGGTCAAATCCGCAGCAGACAGATGTTCAATCTGGTTCTTTGGTCCAATCATTTTTACCGTGAGCTGACTGGTGTCTACGGTCATATTATATGTGGTTGGTGCATTCATAATGCTGATGTCTGTCACAACAAATTCTTTTTCTACCAAATTCGAAGCATCCAACGCCAGATTTACAGAAGTAACGCCCGAAAGATTCTCATAGTTCTCCGGAATTTCCAGTGGGAAGTCCTTAGAATAGCCAATTCCAATATCCGAAAGTGAAATCTGTCCAATGCTGAACGCTGTTTCTGCATCCAAATTGGCATCAGAAGTTGCCAGCGTAATATGATCTTCCGACTGTTTCAGCAAACTCCGCAGGTATGCTTCATCAAAGTTTGTTGGCACATTTCGCAGCTGATAGGTAATATCCAAGGTCTGTGTATATTGCACTGGAATTTCCACTGCATAATTGGAGAGCGTATATTCCAAATACGTGCTTTCTACTGGCGTATCATTTTCATCCCGAAATTCCAGCTGGTCGGTCGTCAAAATGGTTGTTGCGGAAAGTTCCCGTTCTTTTGGAATCACCGCTGCTGCATAGCTGATTCGATTCATAATGGTTTCCGGTCCTGTCACTTCCACTTCATTCGGTGTCACCTTGACATCTTCTGTATTGATGACACAAGTGCTGGAACTGGTGATTTTTCCGATGTCGCCTTGAATCGGATACTTCTTCGTGACCATTTTATCAAATCGTACATTGACGGATTTCGGAGAAATGGATTTCACAGTAAACTGTGTGCCATCTTTGCTGGAAACGCTGATGTCTAGCGTTTTCACGCCCGAAGAGGTGACGTTTTCTACGACTGGCGTTGCAATCATATCATTGGCATCTAAGTTCCCGACTTGCGAACGATTGCCCTCAATCTGCACAGTGACTTCTTTCACGCTGTAATCAATCACACTGTATCCATTGAGTTCTGCTGCTGTTCCCGTAATATCCACCGTCAAAGGAATATGGGAGATGGTACGGGGTGTGGTTGGATACAAGTTGATAGAAATCGCAAACCAAAGAAAAATTGCTGTGATAATCGAAAAAATCATCGTTCCCATACGGGTGTTGAACAAATAGGAAAATAAGCGAAACCGTTTTTTTTCTGGATTCTTTGCTGTCTTCATGGCTGCTCCTTCTCCTTTTTCGATTTAATAAACGGAATTTTCCGAGCAGCTTTCCGAATCGCAGAATCCGTATCCGTCTGAATCAGGCGGTCTGTCAGCAACTGTTTCAGCTGTTCCCGTGTAAATCCGCTTTTCAGCAGCCCGTTTTCTGCAACGGAAATCGAACCGGTTTCCTCCGATACCACGATGACAATCGCATCTGAATTTTCACTCATGCCAATGGCTGCCCGATGGCGAGAACCCAGCTTTTTATTCACAAGTTCCTCTTTCTGCGGCTTCGGCAGGAAGCAGGCAGCTGCTAAAATCATGCCATCTCGCATAATAACTGCCCCGTCATGCAGCGGCGTTTTCGGGTAAAAAATATTCCCGAATAATTCCTTGCTGGGCGTTGCATTCAAAATTGTTCCGTTGTCAATCTGTTCGCCTAGACGTGTCTGCCGTTCGACAACAATCAATGCACCGGTGGACGTTGCAGACAGTTCCACGCAGGCATCGCAAATCGCTTCAATTGCCGTCCCCCAGACGGCTGCATCTCCTGTGGGCGTAGAGAGTCCAAAGGACAGCCCCCACTTACTGTTTCCCACCTTTTCCAATGCTCGCCGCAGTTCCGGCTGGAACATAATCATCAGGGCAATCACGCCGATACTGAACGCCTGCTCCATCAGGTAGGAAACGACTTTCATCTGTAAAAACTTTGCAATGATGTATGCAATAAATAATAGCACAATCCCTTTCATCAACTGTCCGGCACGGGTTTCCCGTACCAATTTAATCACCCAGTAGACCAAATAGGAAAGCACCAAAATATCAAATACATCCACCAATTCTGTGGTTTTCAGGATACTGAACAAACTGTTGATTGCATCCCGACACCACGTCATCAACTCTGTCCATCTCACTGGTTTGTTGTCACACCCTTCTTCATTCTGCAAGCCTTGCAGAATCCTCCAATTTCCGCCAACGGTAACCAAATTTTCGTTTCCATTTGGTTAGTTTCGGATTCTTTTTTCTCTTTTTTTCTATTTCTATTGTAACAAGCTTCCGCCAGAATTGCAAGGGATTTCACAAAATTTTCATGGAAATTCCCGTCCGCACGTTTCTGCAATCTCCGCATAAAATAGTAGTATCCGAAAAGAAGAAAGGGGGAGAGAATGATGTTGGAATGTCAAGTCGGCATGCAGTCCGATACCCAAGCCCGAAAGGCACAAGCCATTTTGCAGCGATACGGCTATTCCTGCCGGATTCAGCGGCAAGTACACGCCACACCGGAGGGGTGCAGCTATTTATTGCAGACAAAAGGGGCTTGCAAACCCATTGCAGACCTGCTGAAGGAAAACGACATTCCCTTTTTATCTCTGCGGAATGTGCGTGATGCACAGTGATTAATTTTGACAACGCTGCAACGACCTTTCCAAAGCCACGCTCTGTTCGGCAGGCAATGGAAATGGCGATGCTGAAATACGGCGGAAACGCTGGTCGGGGCGGTCATCAGCTCACGGAACGCACATCAGAACAGGTTTTTGCTGCAAGAGAAGAAGCTGCTGCCTTTTTCGGCGGAAAGCCGGAAAATACCATCTTTTGTCTAAACTGTACGCACGCTTTAAACCTCGCCATTCAGGGCATCGTACAGCCCAACGACCATGTGATTATCAGCAATCTGGAACACAATGCTGTATTGCGTCCAGTGGCAGCAATGGTACGAGAACGAGGGGTGCAGTGCAGTATTGCTCCGGTTTCAGTCGATGACAAGGAAACCATTGCTGCATTTCGGGCACGCATTCGCCCCAATACCAGAGCCATTATCTGTACACTTGCCAGCAATGTCACAGGACAGATTCTTCCCTATCGGGAACTGGCTGCCCTCTGTAACGAGCATGATATTTGCATGATTGCCGATGGTGCACAGGCTTGCGGAACGCTGCCGGTACAGATGTCGGATGGAATCAATATCCTCTGCACCGCCGGACACAAGGGACTATATGGTGCAACCGGAACAGGCTTGCTGATTACTGACACCAAATTTCCCATTAAACCATTGTTATATGGCGGAACGGGCAGCCTTTCTGCAAAACTGGAAATGCCGGATTTTCTGCCTGACCGTCTGGAATGCGGAACGCTGAATATTGCTGGAATTCTGTCTTTGCGGGCAGGAATTGCCTTCGTCAAAAAAACCGGAACAGCTACAATTTTCCAGCATGAAACGACCTGCTGCAACAAGTTATTATCCATGCTGCAAACCATGCCGCAGGTGACTGTTTATCGACAGCCGGGGGCTGCTTATGCACCCATTGTTTCATTTAATATACAAAATTTATCTTCTGAAGAAACAGCAGAATTACTCGACCAAAAGGGCTTTTGTCTACGGGCTGGGCTGCACTGTGCACCGCTGGCACATCGTGCAATTGGGACGATAGACGGCGGAACAGTGCGGTTTGCACCCTCTATTTTTAATACACTACCGGAGGTTGTCGCTCTGGGCAATGCTATTCGGAATTTGTGAAAATCTAGGGAAAGATGCAGGGGGAACGCTTCTCTGCATCTTTTTATAACCACAAGGACATACCACACAAAAACAAACTATGACTTTTTTACTTGACCGAACCCCCTTTTTCGTGCTATACTGATTTTATCTATGATAGAAAGGACGGAGTTTTCATGACTTCTTCACCAGATACTTCCGGGATTCTCGTTTGTGCCGGAAATGCCACCCGTATGCAAGGACAAAATAAAATACTCCTGCCGCTCGGACAAACCAACGTCATTGGCATGTCCATGCTAGCAATGGAACACTGCGACCGCATTGCAGAATTTATTGTGGTTGCTCGCCCCAGTGACCACGATGCCATTCAAAAGACCATTGCAGACTTACAACTGAAAAAATGCTCTGCAATCGTTCCTGGCGGTGCAACTCGACAGGAAAGTGTCCTGAACGGTGTTCGGGCTGCCTCAAAAGAAACAAAACTGTTCGCCATTCACGATGGTGCAAGACCGCTTGTAAAGCCGGAACACATTACCGCTGTCATTCATGATGCGGAAGTGTTCGGCGGTGCAACGCTCGGCGTTCCGGTAAAAGATACCATTAAAGTCGTCAATGATGGGCTGATTGTCGATACCCCATACCGCCCAAACCTTTACAGCACGCAGACACCACAGGTTTTCCAGAAGCGAATCTACTTCGAAGCTGTAGATTTTGCACTGGAACATCACCTTGATTTTACAGATGACTGCCAACTTGCAGAAGCCATTAACTGCAAGGTTTACATGACCATTGGTGACTACACCAACTTGAAAATCACCACGCCCGAAGATATTTTCATTGCTCGGATGCTGCTGGAAAAACGAATGGAGGAATCAACATGCACAGAATAAGAATTGGTCACGGATATGATGTACACCGCCTAGTCGAAAATCGAAAACTGATTTTAGGCGGCGTGGAAATCCCCTTTGAACGGGGACTGCTCGGACATTCTGATGCAGATGTCCTGCTGCATGCCATTTCTGATGCACTGTTAGGAGCGGTTGCACTGGGTGACATCGGCAAGCATTTCCCAGACACTGACCCTCGCTATGCTGGAGCAGATAGTATGCTGCTTTTAAAAGAAGTTGTTCGGCTGGTTCAGAATGAGGGCTATCAGGTCGGCAATCTGGATGCGACCATTTTATGCCAACGTCCGAAGTTAGCCAGATTCATCGCTGCGATGCGGGAAAACATTGCTGCCTGCTGTGAGATTCCTGTTTCGGATGTCAGCGTCAAGGCTACAACAGAAGAGAAGTTGGGCTTTACTGGTTCGGGAGAGGGCATTGCCGTTCATGCAGTGGCATTGCTGGAACACATTGACTAAATCAAAGCGATAAAACACAAAACCGCCGCAGGAAATCGTCCATCCTGCGGCGGTTTTTTGATTTGATATAAGTTCCAGAACGGAACAAACACCATGATTTTACTTATACTTTCGATTCAGGAATGCAACAACACCGGCAGCCGTCAAAGTCAAGCCGATTGCAACCGCTGGAGCAGTCGCCGTGTCACCTGTTTTTGGTGTGCTACTTGTTGATTTCTGTACGGCAGCAGTCGGGCGTGCCGAATCATTCGGCTTTTTGGAATCGTCATCAAATTCAAAGGTCGGAATCTTGTCAACCTGCTGGATTCCATCCTGAGAAATTGCATAGAATACCAGATTTCCATCTGTCATTTCTACAACGACATACATGGTTGGATTGACCCCTGCATCAGTTGCACAATAAAGAACATAGTAGTCACTTGTATTCTCCAAGGTTTTGTAGAATGTTGTGAACTGCACATAAAATTCATCATAAAACGGATTGTCCGAGCAAACCAATGCATCATTGTGATCAAAATCGTCATAGTAGGTCACGTAGAAAATATCTTTTGTTCCATCCGTCTTTACATAATAAACGACTTGATAAGTATAGCCCTCTTCGTCAACATAGTATGTATGATACGTGCCGATCCATGTTCCATCCTCCAGCTGAAGAATGTTATCGCTCGAATAGTCCGGAAGCATCTCTACATTTTCTTCATCCGGAAGCAAGTCAGGATTAGAGCCGGACTGAATCTCATCGATCAAATTATCGATCTGCTTTTGCAGTTCTTCCATAATTTTTGAAGTTTCTTCTGCGGAATACGTGGTCGTCGTCGTAACAGAAGCAGATTCTGTTCCAGTTACTGCTACTGTTGTTTCAACACCATCTGCATCACTTTTTACCGCAGTCGTCGTGGAGGTGGGTTCTTCGGATTGTACAATTGTCGTGGTGATTGCTGTTTCTTCTGTTACCGTAGTTTCGTTGACTTCCATTTTTGCTTCATCCACAGCAGTGGTTTCTGTTCTTGTTTCTGCAATTTCCGAAACGGCTGTTTCTGCTTCGGCTTCCGTTGTAACGACTGTTTCCACTGTTGGTTCTGTTGCAGCAGTGTCTTCTGCTCCAACGGTCAAACCTGTTGTACCCAGCATGCTCAGAGCTGCCAGAATCGCCAACATTTTCTTAGTATTCATTCTGAATCCCTCCTGTTTTCATATTCAGATGTAAAAAAAGTCATTTTATCATCAGCTACAACTATTTTTTCATCTGTCCAACTTTATTATAACATGTTTTATTAAAAAAATCAACTGTTTTTTCCTTTTTTAAAAATTTCCTGTAAATTGAAAAGAGCAGTCGGCTTTTCTCTGCATCTCTGATGCTGCTGCCCTAAAAAAACAACTCTGCGACTCTAAAAACCTTACTTTCTGAAATGCATTTTTGTGCATTTTTTATAGAATTTCATTAGATTTGTCATTTTCTTCGTGCAGCTGTCTTGACAGGTATTTCAAAAAATGTTAAACTGTTTTTGTAAAGTAATTTCTGAAATTTCTATTTCCAAAGGAGAATTGCCATGCAATGGAGTCCTGTTTCCAAGGCGGAACTGCCTGCCTATCTGAAAAAAGCAGCTGCCCTGCTCGCTGTTGCAACTGTACTCGGCGGATGCAGCGGACAGCCGTCTGATACTGAACCAACACAGACAGCACTTGCCGGAGAAGTCGAAACAACTGCCCCGACCACAACAACGACCACTTCAACTACAACTACAACAGAACTGCTGCAATTGGCTGGGGAAATTGACGTTTCTGAATCGGATATTGCGGTGACAAGTTCGGATTCCTGATATTTTGGGGATGCTTTACGAAAAAAGAAAGAAAGGATGTTGCATTATGCAATGGAAACCGATGAAGGAGTATCAAGCTCCTGCCTATCTGGCAAAGGCAGCAACGCTGCTTGCTGCAACGACACTCTTAAACGGATGCGGAAACTTACCCGTCACACCAGTTGACCCACCGCAGCCCGGCACAACTGCCACGACTGCACAGACCACAACCGCAATGAGCGGAGCGGCAGCAATTCCACAGGAAACAACGATTTCCACACCACCTGTTACAACCACCACAACAGAAGCCATGTTTGAGGGCGCTCTCACAACACCGCAACCTACGACATTAGCCGGAGACATTATCATACCACAGGAAACGACAACCATACTGGAAGGAACTTTCCCTGTATCACAATCCACTACAACTATGACAACAGAGCCAATATTTGAAGGGGCTCTTACGACACCACAACCCACTACAACCATGACAACGGAACCCATGTTTGAAGGGGCTCTTACCACACCACAACCCACTACAACCACCACAACCGCTGCCCCAGAACAGCCATAAGGGAGGCGTTTTCTTGCACGTTACACTCCACCTCACTGACCAATGCAATTTAGATTGCAGCTACTGCGTTCACGAAAAACGAAACTGTGTCATGTCCGAAACCGTCTTAAACGCTGCCTGCGACTATATCTTTCAGAGCGGAACAACTGCTGGCATCTGTTTTTTCGGCGGAGAACCTCTGCTGGAAAAAGATTTGCTCCAAAAGGCAGTTACTCGCTGTCAGCAGCACGCCAAAGAAACTGGTATCCCATTTCAATGCAAGATGACCACCAACGGCACCCTGTTGGACAAGGAGTTCATTCAGTATGCAAAATCCATCGGGATGCACATTGGTTTATCGTTTGACGGCACAGGACAAGACCGCTGCCGGCGGTATCGGGACGGCAAAGGAACATTCTCCGACTTGGAACGCAATGCAAAATTGCTGCTGGAACAACTCCCGAACAGTTATGCGATGATGACGATTGCTCCGGAGGCAGTCGACACCTACACCGACTCCGTCAAATATCTGTATCGGCTTGGCTTTCGCAACATGAATGCAACCCTCGCATATGGAAAACGGGTACACTGGACAGATGCCCATCTGGAACAGCTCCAGGCAGAGTTACAGAAAACGGCAGCGTTCTACGAACAGCAATTTCTACAGGGAACACCGTTCTACTTCGGAACATTTGACGGGAAAATTCAGGACAGCATTCGGGGACACTGCTCCGGTGAACGCTGTCATTTAGGGCTTCGGCAGATGCCCGTTACACCGGACGGCTCGTTGTATCCCTGCACGCAATTCATTAATGATCCGGCGTATTTGCTGGGCGATGTTTTTCACGGGCTGGACAAGGAAAAAGTTCGGAAGTTGATTCATCGGGAAGCAACGCCGAACCGCTGTCAGGAATGTGCCTTGAAAAACCGCTGCACGAACGCTTGCGGCTGTATGAATCGGCTGGAAACCGGCGATGAAAATCAGGTTTCCCCACTGCAATGCACCTATGAACGGATGCTGATTGCAACGTGTGACGCTGTTGCAAATCGCATGATGGAACAAAAACCAGAAGCATTTCTTAAAAAATTTGCATAATTACAGAACAAAACCGCCGCAGGAAATCGTCCATCCTGCGGCGGTTTTTGATTCAAATAGAAAAATGATTCGTGCGATTTACTTCTTTCTCTTGCTGATGAATGCAACCACACCAGCAGCCGTTAAGGTCAGACCCACTGCAACCGCTGGAACGGTGGTCATGTCACCGGTCTTTGGTGTGCCGGAGGTGTTCTTTGTAGCAGGAGCATTGCTTGCAGAACCGTTGTCGGTCTTGCCGTCATTGCTTCCATTATTTGTACCATTGGTGGCTACAAATGTGTTAGTTGCTGCATCATAGGTGTATGTAGTGCTATCAGATGTAACCACACCGTGTGTAAGAGAAGAGTCGTTATATTTAGCAATATTTCTGTTGATTGTAATGGTATCTCCATTCCAAGACAAACAATCAGACAATTTTATCTTATAATTTCCTAGCCAATCAAGGCTACCGTCTTCCAACTGTCCATATAGGCAAGTGCCAACTGTCAAGCCATTGATATTTGTTACAGACAAATTTCCATTTTCATCATAAACATAAATTGTTAAATAGCTGCGAATATCGCCATCAGAACCAGGCTGAACAAACTGAGCATAAAACTGGTATCCATCACAAGTAAAATCTGTGCTTTCAAATCCATACCCCATTCCGCCTCTCGGAACGCTATTAATCAAGGTTACTCCATCTTTTGTAACAAAATAGGTTTTAACAAGATTCTCTTTTTCATCATCTACAACAATTGTTGCAGAAGTTAAAACACCATCTACGATATGATATTCTACATCTTCTTTTATACCATATGCCGGCTTATACTTAGCAGCATAAATTTCATAAAGAGCTTTTTCAGCTGCTTCCAAATCTGCTTCACTTGTGGTTGTAGTAGTCGTGGTTGTAGTCGTTTCAGCTGCAGTAGTAGTTGTTGTGGTCGATGCTGTGCCAGCTGTTACAAACTGACCACTTGCATCATCGAATGTATAGCTTGCTGTTTTACCATAAGCACTATTTGGATTAATGGTAAGCACATTACCGGAAACAGAGAAATACTGATGCACAGAATATCGATAAATTGCATCATCAGTAAAAGGTCCATCCCCTTGAATACCTTGATATGCTGTATTTACAACAATTCCAGAAAGATTTGTTAACTTCCCATCTACATAAACAGAAAGTCGCATTACATTTTCCTTGTCTTTTTCAATACTATAAAGCACAACTTTTACAGTTTTCCCATTTATCTGAAATGTGGAAGTATCTTTTATGCTTGTACCTTCATCTTCTCCCTTTTCTTGATTGGAGCAAGAGCTAAACATATTTGTACTACCTGCTACCCAAGTATAAGTATGTTTGCCATCTACCGCATAAATAACTAATCCACTAAGTTCACTAACAGAATAGTAATTACTTACCTGAAGTTCTCCAGACACTTTGCTTTCAACACAAATATTATTTAAGTTAGTTACATTTCCATCCTTTAAAACGGACAGAACCACACTGGAATCAGATGCAACACTCACTTTTACAGTGAATGATACTCCACCAAGAGTAATTTCATCCGATGCATCTTCCATTTTTACAACCTGATTTTCTTCTGTAGCAGCTGTTTCCACAGTTGTTTCAGTTTCGGCTTCCGCTGTTGTTTCCGCAGCAGTCGTTTCTGCCTCGGTTTCGGTCGTGGTGATTGCTTCGGTTGCCGGTTCGGTCGTGGTAGCCGTATCTTCTGCCCCAACGGTCAAACCAGTTGTTCCCAATACGCTCAGAGCTGCCAGAATTGCCAACATTTTCTTCATTTTCATTCTGATTTCCTCCTATTTCCACAATTCAGACGCAGAAAGCGACGTTTTTTCATTTCGTCGCCCATGTTTTTCCATCTGATTGTTTTTATTATAGCACACGCTTTCGGAAAAATCAACCATTTTTTCATTTTTCAGCAAATCCCCACAAATTTCCTGTCTTGAAATTGTAATTTTTTACATATTTTGATCTGAATTCCAAAAAAAAGCAGAAACTGCATTTCGTCAGTTCCTGCTTTTTTCATACTATTCGTTTCCGCCATCTTGGTGCAGCCGATAGGATAACGCCATCAAACTATCTCCCAGATGAACATTTTCAACTTGGATGGTATTTCGGTCAACTTCTAAATCGCAGTGACTGAAATTCCAAAATCCATGAACGCCCAGATGCACCAAATCATCCGCAACCGCCTGTGCAGCGTGTTCCGGAATACAAAGTACCGCTGCTGCTGGATGCACCTGCTCGCAAAAATCAGAAAGCTGCGTCATATGCTGCACTGTCAATCCGCCCAGCACCTGCCCGCAAACCGTTGGCACAATATCAAAAATGCCTGTCAGATAGAATCCATAGGCTGGAAAATCAATGTTGACGGCAATCACGCTGCCCAAATGACCGGCTCCAATTAAAACCGCCGGCATACACTGTTCCAGCCCGATGATTCTGCCCAATTGTGTCCGTAAGTCTGATACATGATAGCCATAGCCCTGATGTCCGAATCCGCCAAAACAATTTAAATCCTGACGAATTTGTGATGCAGTCGAGCCGAGCTGTGTTGCCAGTGCCTGCGAGGAAGTGCGTTCGACACCTGCTCGCTCCAGTTCCGAAAGATAGCGATAATAGCGTGGCAGTCTCCGAACAACAGAGTCAGAAACCGGTTCTTTCAGCATCATTGGATTGCACTCCTATTCTTTTTATACTGCTGTTAATTTACTGCATCGCTGCGTCCAAACGTTCCCGAATGGCTTCCAAAAATTCCTTGGAGTTTACCTTCTTCTTGTTTTCCAGCTTGGAAATCAAGTACAGGTCGCCTGTCATGACACCGTCTTCGATGGTCTGAATGGTTGCAGCTTCCAGCTTGTCAGCAAACTGCATCAGTTCCGGCAGGTTGTCCAGTTCGCCCCGCTTCCGCAGTGCACCTGTCCATGCAAAGATGGTTGCAACGGAGTTGGTTGAAGTTTCCTCACCCTTCAGATACTTGTAATAGTGCCGCTGAACCGTACCGTGTGCAGCTTCGTATTCGTAAATACCAGTCGGAGAAACCAGAACAGACGTCATCATTGCCAGGCTACCGTAAGCAGTGGAAACCATATCGGACATGACATCGCCGTCATAGTTCTTGCAAGCCCAGATATAACCGCCGTGCGAACGAATCACTCTTGCAACAGCATCATCAATCAGGGTATAGAAGTATTCAATGCCTGCTTCTGCAAACTTTTCCTTGTATTCTGCATCAAAGATTTCCTGGAAAATATCCTTGAATGTATGGTCATACTGCTTGGAAATGGTGTCCTTGGTTGCAAACCAAACATCCTGCTTCAAATCCAAACCATAGTTGAAGCAAGCCCGTGCAAAACCAGCGATGGAATTATTCTTGTTGTGCAGACCCTGAACAATGCCGTCGGTATCCTTGAAATCAAAAATCAGCTGACGGGTTTCTTCGCCTTCTGCATTGGTAACAACCAATTCTGCCTTAGAACCCTGCTTTACTTTCATTTCGGTGTTCTTATAAACATCGCCGTAAGCGTGACGAGCAATTGTAATCGGCTTTGTCCAAGTCGGAATATACGGTTCAATGCCCTTTACCAGAATCGGGGTGCGGAATACCGTACCGTCCAGAATTGCACGAATCGTACCGTTCGGGCTCTTCCACATCTGGGAAAGATGATATTCCGGCATTCTTGCAGCATTCGGGGTGATGGTTGCACACTTTACAGCAACGCCATACTTTAAGGTTGCGTTTGCACTGTCAATGGTAACCTGATCCTTTGTCTTTTCCCGATAGTCCAGACCCAAATCATAATATTCGGTCTTGAGGTCTACATACGGTGTCAGCAGGATGTCTTTGATCCACTGCCACAGAATTCGGGTCATTTCGTCGCCGTCCATTTCTACCAGCGGCGTTGTCATTTGAATCTTTGCCATTGTTTTTCCTCCTCAGATTTTCTCATTGTTGACGCTGCAACAATTTTTTCAAAGCGGTTCTGTCGGCATAGTCGTCACGTTGCCAACACGCTTTTTTCTACAAAACGTCTGTCGATTTCTTGCCTGTCGTTCTGTGATGTCCGTTTAGAGCAGTTCCTGAATCGCAATAAATCCGATGCCCATCAGCAACCCTGCCAGTATGATACAACCTTCCAGCAAATGCACATGCGGTTTTCTTGTGATTTTTCGAGCCAGTATATATAAGATACTGGTAATGGGAATTAGGATTCCCAAAAACCCCATCGTCCAAACGGGATTCTCTCGAAAAATCCGGAAAAATTCCAACAGTGATTTGGTTCTCTCTCTTATCCCATATCCGATCATCGGAACACCGATTAAAAGAGAACTGCCAATTCCACCGATGGCAATCAGCCGTTTGTTCCAGCGTTGCGGTTTTAATGCAGATTCTTCAATCTGTCCATTCGTTCTATTTTCTGTATCTCGTGCCATTTATGCAAACACCACCCACCGCAATACACCTAAAATCAACAGGTGCAGCGGATAGAACACATAGAAAAACCACTTGTGAAACGGTTTCTTGCTGCCGCTCTTTCCGTTATATCCAAACTGAATGAGTGGAAACACCAGAAAAATTCCGACTTGAAAGAATGCCAGCCACCAAGGTGTCGTTGCCAGCATATTTCCGCAGCAGAACAGCGTCAGAATACAAAATGCCGTCCACTTTTTCCGTGGATCATTCCGATAACAGAAAAAGAATAATGCATACAGAATATCAAAAATTGCCCAATCTCCGAACAGGGACAGGATACAAAGCCCGATGATGCCCAATACCTTGACTGGTTGCGGATACCTGCCTTTATCCCATAGCCAGATGGCAAGCAGACTCAGCAGCAACGTATAAATCACACCAAACTGCAAGCCAATATATCCTAGTTCAAAATAGGAAAACGGAATCCAAGACAACAAAGCAAATATACCCAGCCGACACGTATATTTTTCCACGCTGCGGGTGTAATAATACCCATCCGCCAGCATATATGCCATCGTTGGGCCAGTCAGCCGCCCAATGATATGCATGATTTGCCCCAACAGCGATGCAGTCGGGACAAATGCCCATGCAATATGGTCAATCAACATGGCGATGATGACCAGATATTTCAATTCATTTCGATTGAGGGAATGCAATTTGGTCATTGTAGAATCCCTTTCGGTCAGGATTTTTCACGATACTTCCGAAAAAGTGCAATGCCTGCGACCACTGCAACTGCAATCAACAAAAGCACAATTGCGGTGACAGGGCTTTCCTGAAAAAGATGGAAAAAGTTGCGAACGGTTCGCTGTCTTCTCCATGCAATCAGCAAAAAGAGGATTACCGCTATAACAATACCGCCAATCGTTCCTTTTCCCTTTCCGGTATTTTTCGGTTCTGCCATCGTTTTTCCTTTCCCGTTTTGCTTACTTGCTCAGTGCATCTCTGGTATAATCCAGCAGACCGCCTGCCAGAATAATATCCTTTGTCCGTCCGGTCAGTTCGCACAATACCGGAATTTCAACGCCTGTGGTCTTGTTGACCAGTGTCAGGGTTGTTTCGCCGTTTTCAATGTGCTTCCGAACATCTGCCAGTTCCAGTTCATCACCCTGTGCAATCTTTTCATAGTCTGCTTCGTTGACAAATGTCAGCGGAAGAATTCCAGCATTGATGAGGTTTGCACGGTGAATTCTTGCGAAACTCTTCACCAGAACTGCCTTTACGCCCAAATACAGCGGAGCGAGGGCTGCGTGTTCTCTGGAAGAACCCTGTCCATAGTTCGAGCCACCAACGATGATGCTCTTGCCCATTTCCTTGGCTCTGGTCGGGAATGCTTCATCACAAACTGTGAAGCAATGCTGCGAGATTGCCGGAATATTCGACCGCAGCGGCAGAATCTTTGCACCAGCCGGCATGATGTGGTCGGTGGTGATATTATCGCCAACCTTCAGCGAGCAGCCAGCGGAAATGGTTGCTTCCAGCGGAGCAGTTTCCGGGAACGGCTTGATGTTTGGCCCTCTCAGGATTTCTACGCTGTCCATTTCTTCTGCCGGTACTGGCTTTACAATCATGTTATCATGAACCTTGAACTTTTCCGGCAAGGTAAAGGTCGGCATTTCGCCCAGTTCTCTTGGGTCGCTCAGGTAACCAGTCAATGCAGAATAAGCAGCCAGTTCCGGAGAAACCAGATAAATCTGTCCATCCTTTGTTCCAGACCGTCCGAGGAAGTTCCGGTTAAAGGTTCTCAGAGAGATACCACCGGAGTTCGGAGACTGTCCCATACCGATGCACGGGCCGCAAGCACTTTCCAAAATTCTTGCACCTGCATCAATCATAATTTCCAGCAAGCCCAATTCTGCCATCATGGTCAGAACCTGCTTGGAACCCGGTGCAATTGACAGGGAAACATCTGGATTTACGGTCTTGCCCTTTAAGATATAGGCAACTTTCATCATATCCAACAGAGAAGAGTTGGTGCAAGAACCGATGCAAACTTGGTCGATTTTCAGCTTGCCGATTTCTGCAACGCTCTTTACATTGTCCGGAGAATGCGGACATGCAGCAAGCGGTACCAATTCGCTCAGATTAATGGTAACGACTTCATCATAAACGGCATCTGGGTCAGCCTTCTGTTCTGTCCAAACTTCGCCTCTGCCCTGTGCTTCCAGGAACTGCTTGGTAACTTCATCAGACGGGAAAATAGAAGTGGTTGCACCCAGTTCTGCACCCATATTGGTGATGGTTGCACGTTCCGGAACGGAAAGAGTCTTGACGCCTTCGCCACAGTATTCGATGACTTTTCCAACGCCGCCCTTTACAGAAAGCCGCTTCAGGACTTCCAGAATGACATCCTTTGCAGCAACCCACGGGGACAGTTTCCCAGTCAATTCAACCTTTACAATCTTCGGGCAGGTAATATAATAAGTACCGCCGCCCATTGCAACTGCAACGTCCAGACCGCCAGCACCCATTGCAATCATACCGATACCGCCGCCAGTCGGGGTATGGCTGTCCGAACCAATCAAGGTTTTGCCCGGTACGCCGAACCGTTCCAGATGTACCTGATGGCAAATACCATTGCCCGGACGGGAGAAATAAATACCATGCTTCTTGGCAACGCTGCCGATAAAGCGGTGGTCGTCTGCATTTTCAAAACCACTCTGCAAAGTGTTGTGGTCAATATAGGCAACGCTGCGTTCTGTCCGTACTCTTGGAACGCCCATTGCTTCAAATTCCAAATATGCCATTGTACCGGTAGCATCCTGTGTCAGGGTCTGGTCGATACGGATTCCGATTTCGGTACCCTTTTTCATTTCGCCTTCTACCAGATGTGCCTTCAGGATTTTTTCGGTTAATGTCAAACCCATGTTCATCAAGTCCTTTCGATTCTTATGCTTGTTTCCGGTGGTTCTGCCAGATGCTCGCCGGAAAAAAGGAAACTGATTTTCCTTCCTATACGCTTATTGTACCAGATTTCGTGGTCTGTTGTCAAGAAATTCACAAAGTTTCTTGATTGCAAAAGCAATTTTTCTATTTTTTCTGATTTTTGCAAAAGCTGCATTTCCTGAAAAATGGATTTTAAGGGGGGATTGCAAGGGGAGATTTTACTGTTCAAATGGAATGTTCTTAGGGAAAACGGTCTTTCACATCCGGCAAAAGGGAGTTCCACCCCTGCTTTTGCCTGCCAGCGTACTGCAATCGCCCCGTTGCCTTGTCTGAATTTGCAACTTATTTCTCATTCTTCAACTTTACTTGAATTTGAAAGTTTCAAAAAATGCGATTGCAGCAGAAAAACCATATTGCAAATTTTCGATTTGCTTCGCAAATGTGGGCTACTCGCCCACGCCTCGGCAGCATTTTTGAAAAACTGCTGCACCGAAAAACTTTTTCGTTGCCTGCGGCTCGTTCTTTGAAACCAATTTGATTTTTTATTTCTAACAAAAACAGCAGCTGGTTTTTCCAACTGCTGTTTTTTCGATGATTTTCTTCAATTTTTGATGTTACGCATGTTTCAACAGCAACTGCCGGAGCAACATGGCATCCACAACATTCAGAACATGGTCTGCATTCAAATCTGCTCGGCTGCTCTGTTCTGCGATCAGCGTTCCCTTCCGAACCAGATACTTTTGCAGCATGACCAAATCCGTTAAATCAGCTGTTCCATCTCCGTTGACATCGCCATTTACAGCTTCTGTTACAGTCGTAACCACGGTTGTTGTAACAGCTGGTGCTGTTGTCGTGGTGGTTTCGGTTGTTGTTTTTGCTTCTGTGGTGATAACAGCTGTTTCCGTTGTAGTCGTGGACACTGCACTGCCCTTTGTATGCACAATCACCTTTTCCAGTGTCACATCACCGAAATACTTACGAACCGTCATCTTGCCATATTCCTTGGATGGTGTAACCGTCAGCATTTGATTTTTCAAGTCTGTACTGGTAAAGCTGGTCGCTTCATTCCAGCCATCAAATGTCACGCTACCATTATAAAATGCACCATCCGCAGCGGAGAAAATCACATCAATGGAAGTGATGTCAGAATATGGTTGCAAGTCAATATCTGTATCAAAGGCAACATCCGTCAACGTAAATGCAGAATCACCGGATGGATTGGTTTGCGGTTGAGTGGTAGTTATCTGTGCAGAAGTGGTTGTTTCCGCAGGTGTGGAATCGGTTGCAGTTGTCGTTCCTGTCGTCGTAGTAGTGGTTTCAGTTGTAGTTGTCGTTGTTGCTGTCGTTGCAGGTGTGGTTGTCGGAGTCACCGTGCCATGAAAATAGGTTTCGGTCAGCAGATTCGACCAATACTGCCCCATTTTTGCATAGCCTTGTTCACTTGGATGCACGCCGTCTTCCAAATCGCCAGCAGAAATATCAATTGTGCTGTTAATATCAGAAAATTCGATGTGTGCTCCTTCCGCCTGCTTCTTTGCAACCAGATTCTTTACAATCGTATTGTAATCATCCACTGCAGCCTGCACGGTTGCAACAAATTTTTCTGGGTCACTTTTATAAGAAACGCCATAAGTCCATTCATATGCACCCAACCAATCATAGCGTTCTATCGCATCAATATTTGGAATGGATGCCAGATAGAGTACCTGTCCATCTCCAGAAACATACGGAATTAACTTGTCCACCAGTTCTTCCAAACGGTCGCCAATTCCGGTCAATTGTGCATCCAGAACGTCATTTGTGCCGATTTGCAGCATGATGACATCCGGCTGATAAGCTTCCATCATATTGCCCGAAACATCACCATTCACATAAGTAGTATCGAAAATGGTTTCCTGTAAGCCTTCCCGACTACCAATTTTTTGAATCGCATAACCACTGTAACCGGCATGTGCTGGGTCATAGGTAATGGTTGTGCCGTTCCAATCATACGTTGCACTGTCCGACCAATTATTATTTGGCCCTACCATATCAAAATTAGTAATGCCGTTTTGCTGCAAGTCGTAGCAAAAATACTTTCGATAGCCGTTGTCGCCATTGATATATCCATGTGTGATAGAATCACCCATCGCTATTATTTTCACCGGGTCACTGGCTGCTGATACGGGTTCAACTTGCACCGCCTGCAAAACCGAAGTTGCCCCCAGTAATACGGTTGCGGCAAGCAGTCCTGCCATGGTTTTCTTTGTTTTCTGCATAAAAATTCCTCCTTCAAAGCTGTTTATCGACTCTGTTCTATTTTTAGTATAACCAGAATAAAGAGCCGATTCAAGCTTTTTTTGTAAAGAAGTCATTTAAAAAAAATCGTTTTCCTCGCCAAATAGCAAGGAAAACGACCTTTTTCAGATATGGTGGGCCATCGGGGACTCGAACCCAGGACCATCCGGTTATGAGCCGGG
>ENA-ORTN01000917-ORTN01000917.1-human-gut-metagenome-genome-assembly--contig:-NODE-917-length-31471-cov-8.163261_pt1 | contig 31471 bp, 24 predicted proteins | sample MGYA00242070_ERZ509189 | MGnify/ENA primary metagenome ERZ509189 (study PRJEB26280, sample SAMEA2338821) | human gut metagenome | biome: human gut; feature: human-associated habitat; material: faeces...
TTCAGAAGATATCGACATTAAAGATTTAGAAAAATATTTCTTGGCTTCATCCCAGGGGCAAGCCCCTGGGTTTTCGCCTAAAAATTTTATAACATGTCATCTTTGTCAAATTAAAAAGCTGACAACGGTTATGAATACACAAAATATATGAAAAGGGTTGAAATTGCATAGTATATGAAATGGTTTGATTAGAAAAAAATGATAGAGTGTGCTACATTGAAGACAATCAAGTGTGACATATTGCACTATAAAAAGAGAAAGGAGGAGACAAACTATGGCAAAAGCTACAATCGACAAGGGCGTAAAGACAAAAACGACCTGGGCAAATGCTTTGAAACGGGACTGGCAGTTATATCTGCTTTTGATGATTCCGGTTGCTTTAGTTGTGATCTTCAATTATGCATCATATGGCGGCATCCGTATGGTATTCATGGACTACAAACCTGCGAAAGGTTATGCCGGCAGTAAATGGGTAGGTTGGGCAACATTCCAGAAGGTATTTAAGGATAAAGATTTTATCCGTGCGTTAAAGAGTTCTATCGTATTTAACCTCTTGGATCTGGCAGTTGGTTTTCCAATGCCAATCATTCTGGCATTGATTTTAAATGAACTTCGTTTTCCACGTTTTAAGAAGGTTACGCAGACTATTCTTTATCTGCCTCATTTCCTTTCTTGGGTTATCGTCGGAAGCGTTGCTTATCAGATGTTCCGTCCAACCACTGGTATGGTAAACGTATTCTTAATGAATGCAGGCATTATCCAGAATGGTATTCCATTTTTGACTGAAAAATGGCACTGGGCAGTAACCTACCTGTTAATTGGTGTATGGCAGGGAATGGGCTGGGGCACCATTATTTATCTGGCAGCAATCACTGGTATCAGCGGTGAGCTTTATGAGGCAGCCATGATCGACGGTGCAAACCGTTGGCAGCGTATGTGGAACATTACGCTTCCTGGTATCAGAGGAACTGTTGTTACATTGCTTATCATGAATCTTGGTAAGGTTATGGGAAGTAACTACGAGCGTCTGGATCAGTTCGGAAATACGCAGGTTAAGGATTTCTCTTATCAGCTTGCTATCTATATTTACGATAAAGGTCTTGCAAGTGCAAAGTTTAGTATGGCAACTGCAGTTGGTATCTTCCAGTCTCTGGTAGGACTTGTACTTGTTTTGTTATCTGACCGCATTGCAAAGATGCTTGGTGAGGAAGGATTATTATAAGGAGGGTGAATTGTCATGGCAAAGAAAAAGAAAGAAAATGACATTGTTACCGATGGTAGCAGAGCCATAACTAAATTTCATGTCAGCGACGTCGTGATGGTGGTCATCCTTGTGATCCTGTGTGCGACTTGTGTAGTTCCGTTTATTCACTTGCTGGCAAAGTCTGTTTCAAGTAATACAGCAGTTCTGGCAAAGAGAGTCAGCTTTTGGCCGATTGGTTTTAATCTGGATGCATATACATCTATTTTTGAGGATGGTTCGATGGTTCGTTCCTTCCTGTACAGTGTAGTAGTTACATTGGTGTTTACATTAATGGGTATGATCGCTTGTACATGTGCAGCTTATCCGCTGTCAAGAAAGAGATTAAAGGGAAGAACATTCTTTACCTTTATCCTGATGTTTCCTATGTATTTTAGTGCAGGTTTGATTCCTACATATCTTCTGTATTCTGATTTACATATGCTTGATACTGTGTGGGTATTGATCTTACCATTAATTTATGCACCATACAACATGCTGATTATGAAAACCTACTTCCAGTCCAATATTCCGGACAGCTTGGAGGAGGCAGCATTTCTTGACGGTGCAACGAACTTCCAGATCATCTGGAAAATTGTACTTCCGCTGTCAAAGCCAATTTTGGCAACTCTGTCATTGTTCTATGCAGTAGGACGTTGGAACTCTTATGCAGATAATAAATACTATATCCGTTCTGAGGGTTTAAAGATGGTTCAGTATAAGCTGTCACAGCTTGTATCTTCTGCATCAGAGGCACAGACAGCACAGCTTTCTGGTGAGGTTGTCGTTACAAGTACACCAGAAGTACTTCAGGCAGCATGTATCATGTTCGTAACTATTCCGATCATTTGTGTATATCCGTTCTTACAGAAATACTTTGTAAAGGGTGTTATGATCGGAGCTGTAAAGGGCTGATTGGGATTTAAAAAGATTTTATTACAAATCGTTACGTGAATTAGAAAAATGACATCAAAGGAATTTGGCAACAAGGGGCAATAAGATACGATATAACGTCGTTGTCTGCTGAAGGCAGCGGCAAAATATATAACGATCTTTATATAAGGAGGAATTTTACTATGAAAAAGAATCTTCGCAAGGTATTCGCCGTATCAATGGCAGGTGCTATGGTAGCAGGATGTATTCCGGCTATGGCAGACGAGGCAGCTTCTACCACAAATTGGGAGCCATTTGCAGAAACTGTAACTCTGAGAGTTCCAGTTTATGACAGAGGTGCAGAAGGTGTTCCGGATGTTTCCAACAACTATTGGACCGGCTGGATTCAGGAGAATTTTGGAGATCAGTACAACATTAAGGTTGAGTATGTTCCGATTACAAGAAGTGATGTTATGACATCATATGCACTGCTTGCAGCAGATCAGAACCTGCCGACAATCCTGATGGAGTATGATTATCCGAAGGTAGCTCAGTGGGCAGATGATGGTTATCTGGCAACATTTAGCATGGACGATTTCAAGGAGGTAGCTCCTACCTATTATGCATCCATGGAAGAGGGCGGACGTCTGATGTACAGCACACTTGGCGGTGAGACATACTTTGCACTTGCTGAGAGACCATATTATGATACCGTTTATTCTTTCCAGACATTTGTTCGTATGGACTGGTTGGAGCAGGTAGGATATGATCATGTACCGACTAAGCGTTCAGAGTATCTTGATGCTATGAACAAGATCATGGAGGCAGGTCTTTGTGAGCATCCAGGCGGCGGTGCAATGCTGACTGGTGTTGGATCTGACCAGAATCAGGCATACAGAACTTATCCTTGCAACGAGGAAGAGTGGGCTATGTATGGCGATTACAACATTCCAGCACTTGGATGGGAGCCAAACTATAACCTGTTAAAGAGAGCAAATGAGGATTACAATTCTGGTATCACTGATCCAGAGTATTACATCATCGACTCTGAGACAGCAAAGGCAAACTTTGTAAATGGCAAGAGCTACAGCTACAGCGGATATGTAAGTGCAAGCACAGATTTCCTGAATGCATTCTATGATCAGAATCCAGATGGAAAGTTAGCAATCACTCCGATCAGCAGTGAAGTAGATGAGTCTGGTGAAGATGGAATCGTAACAGTTCCAGCATGGAGAGCAGAGAACCCATTTGGTATGATCGTTGGATTCTCCAACACTGCAACTGATGATGAGTTAAAGGCTGCATGGATGTACATGGAGTGGTTAAGTCAGCCAGAAAACCTGTACACCTTCCAGTGGGGTATTGAGGGCGAGAACTACAACTTAGACGAAGATGGCAACCCAGTTACCGTTAGTGATTACAATGGTGATTACAAGCAGGGCTTCAACAACAGCAAGGATTACTGGTGTATCGTAAAGGAAAAGAGAACATTTGATACTGTTGAAGAGAATATCAAGGCTGATACTCCGCAGGATCTGCCGCAGAACTTCACAGATGATATCATTAAGTATTACTATGATCGTCTTGCAATCGCTGATCAGTATGGTTTAAGTGACTGCCAGTTCTCAGTAGTAATCGCTGCACAGTCCGAGTATCAGAACACCTTAGGTGAGCTGTACAAGGAGTTCAGAGATGCGCTGACCATGTGTAAGCCAGAAGAATTTGATGCAATGTATGAGGATTATGCACAGCAGTATGCAGATCAGGGATATCAGGAAGTTGTTGATGAGAGACTTGAAGCATTCCAGGCAGGAAACAGCACAAGACTTCCAGAGAACCAGAAGGCAGCTGACGCTGAATAATTCTGAAAAGTTATTCAAAAATAAATTAAAAGTGAAATAAAAAAGAATCACTCGCTACTGATTTTATGATCGGCAGCGGGTGATTTTTTACTGTGAAATAATCGGCACAAACTTCGCGCGGTTGCGAAGCGGATGATTCAGGCTGATTGCACCAGGACGCGGACAAGCCATTACACAGGCGCCGCAGTAGTAGCATTCGCCCGGATACGCGACAATCGGATGAGTTCCCTTCTTATCTAATGGGAAGAGAATATCACATTGACAGACACGCGCACATGTTCCGCAGCCTATGCACAGCGACTCATCAAAAGAGAGCGGCTGAACACTGCAGGGAACCTCTTCGAGTGAAAAGCTGACACTGGAAAAGTCGAAAGAATTGGTTACAAGCTTATCGTTTTGCATATCCATTTGCCTCCCTTTCTTCCTCATAATCTTTGTTTCGCTTCTCGTACTCAGTCTGCAAATCTCCAAAGAAATCAAGCAGCACACGGCGCTCAATTACCGTACCGTTCTCCTGATGGAGTGCGATATGGCAGTGATCCGCCTGTGGGTCCATCTTTGGATAATCGCTTCTTGTAAAGAAAAGCGGTGCAGAGCTTGACTTTCTGTGCAGCGAGGCATGAAGCACGATCTGGGCAACTGTCAGGATATCTAGTACCTCGTGGATTCGCATCAGTTCATGTGGATTTTTGCAGGAAAGCTGAGGAACGATATCGCGCTCATAAGAGCCAAGCAGATCAAGACCTTCGCGAAGAAGAGCCTCACAGCGAACACCGCCGCAGTAATTTTGCATGGCTTTTGCAATCGCCTGATTTAATTCCTTCCAGTTGATTCCATCTTTGACAAAGAGCGGTGCGTACAGACGGGCCTGCTCGCGGGCCGCTTCCTCTGGATCGTAAGATGGAAGCTCACAGGACTTTGCACTGGTAGCAGCTTTTCGCCCGGCATAGTAACCTGTTGCACAGGCAAATCCGGCGCAGTCAGATGCATAAAGCTGATCACCGGCAGCATAGATGCCATCAATGTTTGTCTTGAGATCCCAGTCGTGAAGAATGCCGCCCGGTGCACCGAAGAACTGGCGCTCCTGCTCAAGGAAGTTAGCAGACTGCCATCCAGTACCGTAGCTTTGCAGCATATCCTTTGTCGGATCAAAGCCACGCTTCGTATAATTTTGCAGAATCGGGATTTTCGTCTTTCCTTCCTCACCAACCATCATGCCCCAGATAACGCGGCGCTCCTCGTCTGGCATACGGCTGAGATCCGCATAGAACGGCAGCTGATAGCCGCGCTTAATAAGTTCATCAAAATCGAGTGTTTCCGGGCCACGATACTCGTACTTCGGATTGTCGATTACGCCGCCCTTTAAGAAGAATTTCTGACCTGGAGCCGGATAATAACGCTCCAACACGCTTGTAAGCTCTTTTCCATCGCGGTCTACATATGGAATTTCGACACCTCTGGCATCGACCATCGTTGCCGCGTACCAGGTATTGTGATTATTTCCGGTGCCATAAGCTGGAAAGCTTCGTCCGGCAGCTGAATACTCAGCACGGACAGATTTTTCCATCATAGTAAATTCAATTCCGCTTCGCCAGCCCATTGCATGACCGCTTCCGATGCTCTGGAATGGACGAAATTCGCACAGACCAGGCTGATCTGCGTCAAACAGCCATACTCTGGCAGGACGGGACATAGCGAGAACAGTTGATTTTGCGCGCAGAATATAAAATTTGCAGGTATGCACATCCATAGCGCAGGCTCCGGCACCGTGCTTTTTGCCATTTACAAAAGAGGTCAGAAGGGCAGTAGCTTCTGTATGTTCAAGAAGTTTTACACCGAGACGCTTTAACTCTTTATACAGAGAAGGCTTAAAGGTTGAACCCCACACGCGCAGCGTAAACTTATTCTTGTAGTCATAGGCAAACATCAGCTTTGTCTTTTCATCGCGAAAAGCTGCACCCTCAAATTCATTTTTTGTATCACGTATCTTGCCGCCAAATGATTCCATATCAAGCATACGGTCATATCCCTCGCGGCACTCAATATAGTGTGCAATTCCGTTGCTGTAGTAGTCCTGCTCATTGACATAGGCCCAGGCAATTTCCTCAGGTGTTACACCAGAGCAGGGATTTGTGCAGGCAGATTCCCAGTGGTCAAAGCCAGTTCCGGCAGAGCCGCTTCTTTCAACAGCACCTTTTTCAACTAAGATTACAGACTGACCGCGTCTGGCAGCGGCGATAGCAGCATAGCAGCCTGCGAGTCCGCCGCCAAGAACAAGAACGTCGCAGTTAAGCTTTTCTGTGATACCTGTTTCATTGGCATACGGCCAAGAAGTGTTATGTATCATAACGCTTGTTCCCCCTTAAATCAGAATTGAAATTCATATTTTGAAAATGCAGTACAAAGACGAATGCCAGACTCCGCATCTTCCTTTGAGATAACGCTGCTGCTGCAGTGAGCGTAACGAGTGACAACGGAAATACCGCCGGCGCGAACGCCAAAGTTTGAAAGATTCATACTGGAGGCATCGCAGCCGCCTTTATCAATGACCTCATACTGGAATGGAATATCTTTATGACGGCAACACTGCTCCATGGCAGCAACGACATCCTCATCACACAGAACAGATGGATCTGCAACCTTGATGCCGATTCCTTCGCCGATTGCATTGCTTCCAGTCAGATCACACGGATAATCATGTGCCGGGGTAACGTCAACAGCGATGCCAATATCTGGTTTAATAAAGGCAGCAGTTGTCTTAGAGCCGCGGCAGCCAACCTCCTCCTGAACGGTAAATACATAATAAATGTCATTAGGATAAGTTCCGTCATTTTCACGAAGTGCTTCAATTAACTGAAAGCAGCCAACTCTATCATCAAATGTTTTTGAGCAGACAAGATCATTTGCAAGTGGAAGATATTCGCCGCAATAGCCGCATACAGAACCAACATGGACATATTTAAGTGCATCCTCTTTGGATTTGGCACCGATATCAATAAATAGTGCATTAGGATCATTGTGTGCATCCTCAATATTTTTCATGCTGCTGACGACACCATAGATGCCATTTCTAAAAACGACTCTTGTGTTGTAAGCAGAAGCAGTCCAGTTCCAACCGACATTGCATACTAAAAGACGTCCATCATCCTCAATTTTCTTTACCATGAAGCCAATTTCATCCATGTGAGCGGCAAACATGATTTTCTTGGAGTGTGGTCCACCTTTGCCTTTTTTAACGGCAATCAGACTGCCGAGCGGATCAACAATCAGTTCATCTGCGTATGGACGCACCTCCTGTTCAATCAATTCGCGTACCTTTTTTTCGTATCCGGCGATGCCCTGAGTTTGGGTTAAGCGGATTAGAAGTTCTTCATTTCGCATCGCGAGTACCTCCTCATTTTTGACTGATACACATATTTGTGCAAGCCTATACAGATTTTATCACCTTAAAAAATGAAATTCAATATGTGATTATCTAGTTTGATTTTTTTTATAAATTAGTGCAAGCCCCTTAAGCATTAAGTCAGGATCGTAGGAAATAGTTTCCTCACAGTACGGAAGGATTGCTGGTGCGATACCACCTGTGGCTACTACAATAGCATTTTCGCCAATTTCTTTTTTGATGCGGCGAATCATGCCGTCAATCATTGCAGCGTTGCCAAAGAGGGAACCGCTTTTCATGCAGTCAATTGTATTGCTGCCTATCACGTGCTTTGGCGCCTCTAAACTGATAAAAGGAAGCTGAGATGTCTGAGATGATAGCGAGTTTAGTGCGACAGCGGCACCAGGGGCAATTGCACCGCCTATATACTGGCGCTTATCATTTATAACAGAAAAAGTTGTTGCAGTTCCCATATCAATAATAATAGAAGGAACCGGATAAGCAGCTATAGCGGCAACGGCTGTAACCACAAGATCGCTGCCAAGCTGGGTTGGATTATCAATACGAATAGAAAGACCTGTTTTTACGCCAGGTCCGACAATCAACGGCTCTTTAGGAATTAATTTTGTCAGCGCGGTCTTTATAATATTCGATAAAGGCAAAACAACAGATGAGATAATGCTGCCTTCCACCTGTGCGCGTGAAATAGAGTGAAGTTCAAAAATGAGCTTAAAATCAATAGCATATTCAAGCTCTGTCTTATCGGTACGTGTAGAGAGGCGTTCTGTAAATAAAACGTGATCTGCTTCAATTCCTCCTACTACAATATTTGTATTTCCAATATCAACTGCAATAATCATAACAATCTGCCTTTCTGTGAGAACAATATTATGCAGAAAGAATATCATGATAAAACAGGAAAAACAAGTATCATTTTGGGCATAATAAAGAAAAAAAGGAGCTGTTTTCATGGAAAATAATAAAAGAAAAACAAAGCCTGATTGGAATAAGCTGACAGCAGAAGATCTTCAAAAGCTTGAGATTGCAGAGGAGATAGGTGTGATTGACAAAATCTATGCAGGCGGATACGGAAATCTTACATCAAAAGAGTCGGGAAAAATCGGAGGAATTCTTGCTGCCAGGAACAAAGCAAAGAAGAAATAAAGAAACAGGTTGAAAGAAAGTGCGGAATCCATTATACTAAAAGTATAGAGATTATTTATGAAGAAATGGAGGATTCAAAATGGATCACGCAAAGCTGTTAAATAAAGTAGACCACACACTGTTGGCACAGGGAGCAACATGGGAGGAAATTCGTCAGATTTGTGACGATGCTATCCGTTTTAAGACAGCATCCGTATGTATTCCGCCGTCCTACGTAAAGCAGGCAAAGGGTTATGTAGGCGATAGAATGAAGATTTGTACTGTAATCGGTTTTCCAAATGGCTATAACACTACAGCTGTAAAGGAGTTCGAGACAAGAGACGCAATCGAAAATGGTGCAGATGAGATTGATATGGTAATCAATATTGGATGGGTAAAGGACGGCAGATACGATCTTGTTGAAGAAGAAATCCGCTGCCTGAAGGCTGCATGCGGTGACAAAATTTTAAAGGTTATCATTGAGACTTGTCTTCTGACAGATACAGAGAAGATTCGTATGTGTGAAGTAGTAACTGCGGCAAAGGCAGATTTTATTAAGACATCTACAGGATTTTCCAAGGCAGGTGCAACATTTGATGATATCGCACTTTTTGCTTCACATGTAGGTGAGAATGTGCAGATTAAGGCAGCCGGCGGAATTTCATCCTTTGCAGATGCAGATGAGTTTGTAAAGCTTGGCGCTGACAGACTTGGAACAAGCCGTCTTGTAAAGATTGAAAAACAGCAGTAATAGCAGGAATCGGTCAATCAATTCATGGCAAAAGACATGAATTTGAACACGAGAAAAATTTGATTTTATAAGAGATAAGAGGTGGTCTGCACAGGTTGCAGGCCACTTTTCGTTTCCGAGGGGCTTTTCGTAACCCCACCTGTGAACTGTGACGGTTTAATTAAATCTTTCTAAAATAAACAGTCAACGAATTGACGCAGAAAAATCAAGGGAATATAATGAAAGTCGCATTGTTAAAAACGCGAGAAACAATTGTTTCACATTCAAAAAAGAAAAGGAGAACAACGTGCTTCAGTTAAAAAACATTGTGAAAACGTATGTAGCAGGAGACACCAAACAAGATGCGTTAAAGGGCGTTAGCATGAACTTTCGCGAAAACGAATTCGTGTCGATTCTTGGACAGAGCGGTTCGGGAAAGACAACGTTGCTTAACATTATCGGCGGTCTCGATCGTTATACGAGTGGTGATCTGATCATTAATGGCGTATCCACGAGCAAGTATAAGGATGCCGACTGGGATTATTATCGCAATCATTCGATTGGTTTTGTCTTCCAAAGCTACAATTTGATTCCGCACCAGAGCGTGCTGTCAAATGTTGAGTTGGCATTGACTTTGGCTGGCATTTCCAAGAAGGAGCGCCGTGCGAGAGCGATTGAGGTGTTAAAGAAGGTAGGCTTGGCGTTTCACCTTCATAAGCGTCCAAATCAGATGTCCGGAGGCCAGATGCAGCGTGTAGCGATTGCGCGTGCGCTGATCAACAATCCAGACATTCTGCTTGCCGATGAGCCGACGGGCGCACTCGATTCAGAGACGAGTGTACAGATCATGGAGCTGTTAAAGGAAATCGCAAAGGATAAGCTTGTCATCATGGTAACTCATAATCCAGAGCTGGCGGCAAAATATTCCACCCGAATTATCCGCGTGCTGGACGGCCGCATCGTGGATGACACCGATCCGTACAACGTGCCGGATCAGATCAGTGTGACCCCGCAGAAGCGAAAGAAGATTTCCATGTCGATGGGAACCGCAGTGTCCCTTAGTTTTAACAATTTAAAAACGAAGAAGGGACGTACACTGCTCACGGCATTTGCGGGTAGCATTGGAATCATCGGCATTGCACTGATTTTGTCGCTGTCGACCGGTATTCAGGACTATGTAAACGATTTACAGCGCGATACGCTTTCCTCCTATCCGGTTTCGATTGCGAAGGAAGAATCCCCACTTGCGAGCATTCTGACGGCAACAATGCCGCAGGAGGATGGAGACAATGCAGACAAAAAGGAAAATACGGTTTATTCCAACAGCCGTATGGGTCAGATGTTCAATGCAATGTTTGCATCCGATAGTGATACAAATAATTTGACAAAGTTTAAGGCCTATCTGGAAGAAAAAATGGCAGAGGAGCCTGAGAAAAAAGACAGCGATGTATTAAAAGATCATGTGGAAACCATTCAGTATCAGTACGATGTGGCACTCAATACCTATATTGAGACCGAGGATGGCTATCGCAGTACGGATATGACCTCTGTTTTTATGAATGGAATGACTAGTTCATCGTCAACAGGAAGCGACTCCTCGGAGAATTCCATGGCATCCATGATGGGTATGTCTTCGTCATCGATGTCTCAGATGAGCAGCAGTATGATGAGTCTGTGGTCCGAACTTCTTCCGGGAAATGACGGTGAGTTGATTTCAGATATGGTGTATGACCAGTATGATCTTGAGGCGGGAAGATGGCCAGAGTCAGCAGATGAGATTGTGTTGATTTTATCGGATAATAATGAGATTACTGACGTGGCATTTTACGCGCTTGGCTTAGTCAGTGATGACGAGGTGGTGGACGCGATGAAGGCAGTCATGAAGTCAGAAGCGTTAAATACCGAGCAGCGCGAGATTTCCTATGATGATGTGTTAAAAACGACCTTTAAGCTGATTGTAAATCCGGATTATTACACGAAAGAGGTTAATGGTACCTGGAAATATATTGGTGACGATAAGGACTCGATGGAGTTAGTGATTGATCATGGCTATGAGCTAAAGATTGTCGGTATTATTAAGCCAAATCCAGATGCAGCTGTAACCTCTGCAACAGGAAGCTTTGGCTACACCTCTGCACTGACTCAATATGTGATTGAGCAGACAAATAACAGCGAGCTTGTAAAAGAGCAGAAGCTTCCAGAAAATGAAAATCTCGACCTTCTGACCGGACTTCCATTTGTCATCACCGAGGAGAACGATCCGACTGATGAGGAGAAGGCAGAGAAGATTACTGAATATTTTGCAGGCTTAAATGATATTGAAAAGACAAAGATTTACACCGAGATTCTTTCTGAGCCGACCGATGAGGAAATCGAGCAGATGACTGCGATGTATATGAAGAATTTCTCCAGCCGTGATGCAATTATTACATTAGTAGCTAGCACGATGGGCATGGATGAGGAGACGGCAAAATCCTATCTGGAGGATTACAGCGACGAGGAGCTTCAAACAATGCTTCAGAAGCAGCTGGTACAGATGGTAAAGGAAAATAAGTCGGAGTCCGCACAGGCACAGGTGCTTCAGATGCGCGTGAACGCGACCGCGCAGGGCGATCTTTTTGGTACCACCGGATATGCAGCAGTGGCAAAGGCATTTGACGAGTTGATCGACAGTACCGATGATACCACAGTTCTGGCAAAGTATTACGATGAATATATGCCATCAACGGTTTCGGGTTCGACACTTGAGGAAACCTTGCAGAAGCTGTCTGCAGTTGACATCAATTCTCCGTCCACGATCAACATTTACGCAAAGAGCTTTGACGATAAGGAAAAGATTGCCGATGTGATCACACAGTACAACGAGACGGCAGAGGAGGATGACCAGATCAGCTACACCGATTATGTGGCGCTTCTGATGTCTGGTGTGAATACGATGATCAATGCCGTGTCCTACGGGCTGATTGCATTTGTTTCCATTTCATTGGTTGTTTCCTCTATTATGATTGGAATCATCACGTATATTTCTGTTTTGGAGCGCACCAAAGAGATCGGTATTCTTCGAAGTGTTGGCGCGTCCAAGAAGGACATTTCCAGAGTTTTCAACGCGGAGACTGCAATTATTGGTCTGACGGCAGGTCTGATGGGTATTGGCGTCACATTACTACTCAATATTCCAATCAGTATGGTAATTGACAATCTGACGGGAATCGGAAACATTGCAAAGCTTCCAGTCATGGGTGCAGTCATTCTTGTTGCAATTAGTGTGGCACTTACGATGATCGCCGGACTGATTCCGTCAAAGCTTGCTGCAAAGAAGGACCCAGTTATTGCACTTAGAAGTGAGTAAGTTCAAAGTGAATAAAAAGATAGGAACCGATTGACAAAGACCTCTCATAGGACGTATACTAGCAATGTCTTGTAAAAAGACAAATGAGACGTTTCTTGTTTCAGTTTATGGGTTCGTTAGAACAAAATAAATGAGACATTTGACGTTACAATCAGAGGAGGAGAGGTTATGAAAAACAACAGCATTAAAACCGTTGTTGCCGTTGGAATCGGCGCAGCATTGTTTTTTGTACTGGGACGTTTTGTGGCAATTCCAAGCCCGGTTCCAAACACAAATATCAGCTTGCAGTATGCAGTACTTGCATTGTTAGCAGCAATGTACGGACCAGTAGCAGGCGGTCTGATCGGATTTATCGGACATGCACTGATCGATTTATCATGGGGCGGCAGCCCGTGGTGGAGCTGGGTAATCACATCCGCATTTGTCGGCGTTGTGATTGGTCTGTTTGCAAAGAAGCTCAATGTACAGGAAGGTGTATTTGATAAGACAAAGACAGCTATCTTCGCAATCGCTAATGTGGCAGCACATGTGATTGGCTGGGTAGTCGTAGCGCCAGTACTTGATATTTTAATTTACGCAGAGCCTGTAAAAAAGGTATTTGCGCAGGGTGTATTTGCAGCAATCTCCAATACCATCACAGGAGTGATTGTTGGCGGACTGTTAATTGTGGCATATACAAAGACCATTGCAAAGAAAGGTTCTCTCGATAGAGAATAAAACTTTGACAAAGCCTTCTCATTTAGCTGAAAAATTTTCGGCTTGTGAAAAGGCTTTGATTTTTATTGTTTTTATGAGGTGTTTAAATGACGAAGAAAAAGTCCCCTGTTATTTCATTTGAAGATTTTTCATTCCAATATCGGGCACAGAAAAAGCCAACACTGACAGGGATCAATCTGAATATTTATCCGGGAGAAAAGGTACTGATCGCAGGCCCTTCCGGCAGCGGAAAGAGTACGCTGGCAGGCTGCATCAATGGGTTAAACCCATTTTCTAATCCTGGTGAAAGTACAGGCAAGCTGATTGTAGATGGCGTAGATGCGATGCAAAGCAGCATTTTTGAACTGTCAGCTCATGTGGGAACAGTGTTACAGGATCCAGATGGACAATTTATCGGTCTGACGGTAGGTGAGGATATTGCGTTTGCATTAGAAAACAGCTGTACACCTCAGGACAAAATGCATGAAATTACAAAGCATGCGGCAGAGCTTGTTGGCATCGAGCATCATCTGGACTACGCACCGCATGAGCTGTCAGGCGGACAAAAGCAGCGAGTCAGCCTTGCTGGTGTTATGGTCGATGAGGTGAAGATCCTTCTCTTTGATGAGCCGCTTGCTAATCTCGATCCGGCAGCAGGAAAGCAGGCAATTGAACTGATTGATGAGATTCAGAAAAAGACTGGCACCACTGTTTTAATAATTGAACATCGCTTAGAGGATGTACTTTGGAGAAATGTGGATCGCATTGTGCTTGTTAATGAGGGTACAATTCTTGCTGATATGACGCCAGATGAGCTGCTTTCAACAAATCTGCTTAGAGATAATGGTATTCGCGAGCCGCTTTATATAACTGCCATGCGTTATGCAGGAATTGATATTACAAAGGAAAAGAAGCCAGCCCATGCCGATTCAGTTGTGTTAGATGAGTCTGATCAAAAAAAACTGCGAAATTGGTTTTCGGCACAGCCATTCTCCCCAAAGGAGCCAGAAGGAGCTCCTCTTTTGGAAGTGAAAAATTTGAGCTTTGGCTACAATAAAGGGCAGCAGACATTAAAAAATGTCAGTCTTTCTGTGAAAAAAGGCGAGATGGTCAGCATTGTGGGACGAAACGGAGCCGGAAAATCCACCTTTTCTAAGCTAGTGTGTGGCTTTGAAGATCCAAATCAAGGCGAAATTTTCTTTGAAGGACAAGATCTTTTGAAGGAAAATATTCGAAGTCGCGCAAAAAAGATTGGCTATGTCATGCAAAATCCTAATCAGATGATTTCTAAAACAATGATTTACGATGAAGTCGCGCTTGCACTTCAAAAATCTGGAAAATCTGAGGAGGAAATTCGCAGAAAGGTCGAAGATACTTTAAAAGTTTGTGGTCTGTATCCGTTCCGTAACTGGCCAATTTCGGCACTTAGTTTTGGACAGAAAAAGCGTGTGACGATCGCAAGCGTTCTTGTGCAGGATCCGAAATTAATTATCCTCGACGAGCCGACAGCGGGACAGGACTTTAAGCACTACACGGAAATTATGGAATTTTTGCGTGGATTAAATGAGCAGGGCGTTACCGTTATCATGATTACACATGATATGCATCTGATGTTAGAGTACACACCAAGAGCGCTTGTATTTTCCGATGGACAGCTGATTGACGATTGCAGGGCATCACAGGTACTGTGCAATCCAGAGCTTGTGGCGCGTGCCGCACTCAAGGAGACGAGTCTTTTTACGCTGGCAAATCGCTGTGGCATCACTCCGCCGGAAAGCTTTGTAGAGCGCTTTATTCAGGAAGACAGGGAGGTTCGCAGCCATGGCCGCTAAGACGGTATTAAATTATCTGGAACGCGACAGCGTGATTCATAAAATGACGGGAACGACCAAGCTGGCGTTTTTCCTGCTCTTTACCTTTGCCAGCATGATTACATACAACACCTGGGTGCTGCTTGTATTGTTTGCTGTAAGTCTTGCTGCATTTAAGATAAGCCATATTAAGTACCGCGAAGTGCGCTTCATGATGATTTTCATGCTTGTATTTTTGGTACTCAATAATTTATTTATTTTTTTATTTGATCCGAATCAGGGAACAACTCTTTACGGTACCAGACATGTACTGTTTCATTTGTTCTGGCGCTATGATGTGACAGCAGAGCAGTTATTTTACATGCTAAACATCTCGCTGAAATATTTTGTGGCGCTGCCAGTTGCAATTTTGTTTATTTCGGCAACAAATCCGAGTGAGTTTGCTGCCAGCTTAAACAGTATTGGAATCTCCTACAAGGTGGGCTATTCTGTTGCCATCGCACTTCGCTATATTCCTGATATTCAGAGAGATTATCACAGCATAAGTCAGGCACAGCAGGCAAGAGGAGTGGAGCTTGGCAAAAACGAGCACTTTTTTGCCAGACTCAAAAACTCGGTAAACATTTTGCTGCCGCTTATATTAACAAGCTTAAACCGAATCGACACGATCTCCAATGCAATGGAGCTGCGTGGCTTTGGTAAAAATAAAAAGCGCACCTGGTATACAAAAAGACCATTTACAAGAAGAGATTTTATTGCAATTGCAATTGGCGTGGTGCTGCTTGCCGTTAGCTTATTCGTGACAATCCGGTTTGGAAGGTTTTATAATCCATTTGTGGGCTAATTGATTTTAACAATAATAGCAAGGATTCTCCAACATCTATAGGTGGCGAGATGAATTGCTATTGGAAAATTAACGGCAGTGGCGGGCGGAGAGCCTGACGTTAAACGATTCTAATTCTTACCAATTATAAAAGTCAGTTAGCAGGCTAAGAAAATTTGTTGAATAATTAGACAATGATGTCGAATTTTGTCGAATTATTATACAGGCAATTATCAATTTCGTGTTTGTGATTTCTTGTAAAGTATGATATACTAATTATAGTAATGAGGAGTATATATTCACTATTAATAAGAAAAAGGGTGAATTGGTAAATTGACTTCCAGTTTGCAAAAGTAAATCCCTGTTCTTAAAAGTTCTTGCAAGACTAAATTCCGGTATACAAATAATTCTCTGATTTAACGGAATTTACGATTCCAAACTGGAACTTACAAAACCAAATAGATTGAACCAGTTGCTGGAGCATGATAAGATAATCTCAGATCAAGCTTCACGCTGAAAAAAGGCGCACTTTAAGCGGAGGTCGAATTCATCTTTCTTTTTTTGCAAGATTAAATTCCACCTCTGTAACAGTGGTTATGAGGAAAAAAGTGCCTGTCCCCGGCAAAAACAGATTGGCGGTATCACGATAGATCAAGGAAATACTCTGGATGAACAGATTGTTGCCGATGAGCACCGACAGAAAATTGAAAAAGAGATTGCCAAGCTGGAAAAGCAGGCTCGTACTGAAAAACAGCCGAAGAAGAAGTTTGAGCTTGTGCAAAGAGTTAAGGCGTTGAAAAAACTGATTAAAGAGTTAAATGGTTCAGAGGAGTAATATTTATGAGAGCATATAAAAGAATGGCAAAATTTTCAATCTTGATTGCGATAATTTCATTATTGATAGCAATTCTTTTGAACTTTTGTTTTGTCATTGACAAAACGGGATTTTGGACGAATGTTTGTCTTGGGTTGTTCGGAAGTGCCACATTAACTATTGTAACTTCTGTTGTGTCGTACTTTCATGAGAAACGGCAAACATTAGAAAACTTTGTCTACCACACGAGACAAATCCTTTCATATCTGAATAAATACCAAGAGAGTATGTCATTGGAGCAGAAATTAAAGTTTTATCTTGATTATCACGATTTGGATAAATCTGCGTGGGATATGGACATTGGCAATATGGACTTTTTCTTTGAAAATAAGACTCACGACTTTCAGTATATATATACCGCTATATATAAGCCAATACTTGATTTTAACAGAGCTGTCGAAAATCATGTATGGCATTTTCGTTGGTATCTCGATGGAACAGGAAAAAATGATACAGTAATGGAAAAATTTCTCTTGGAATTGCAAGAATACCTATTAGAAAAAAACGAACAAGATATTCCAACCGAATACGACGAAAACGGAAATATAGTATCGACTTGTCATCACTCAATGGTAAAACCGAAGCTTGTCCTTAATATTCGGAAAGAACTGAATGGGCGATATTACGAGATTATGTATGGCAAGAAAATTACAAAGCGAGAAAAACATCCAGTGCCTGTCCCCGGCAAAAAAATATAAACTTTATAAAAGTTCTATAAACAAAAGTATACATTTTGTGCAGAGGAGTCTGAGTAGTAGCACGAGAGGGCAACGTGCTACTGCTCAACTCAACTTGTCAAGAGAGTGAAAAAATAGGATGACAACGGTTGTATTTAGTGCTATACTTAATCCAGTGTCAAGGGTAAGTAAACCTCATTAAATATGCCCAATGTATAGCGCGGGCATCTGTTCGGACTGCAAATTATCTGGATGGTCGGCAAGTTGCATCATTTGACGAATTGAATATCTTGGCTGGATGTTCATTAAAAAACGATTTATTTGAAAGCCACATATGGCAATAACCAAGAAAGTAATTTGTGCAATACTCAGAGATTCGACAAAAGATCAGCCATACGAAGAGCAGGATGAGGGAAAGCCGCCAGTTCGGATCTGAGAAGGGTGCGTCTACTCGACCCCCTAAGATTTTCCTAGTGATGATGTTAATAGATTGAAGGCAGCAGAATGGAGATTATAATGACAAATTATGAATTAACGCAGTATATAATACATTATATTAAAAAAGATAAAACAAAGATGGCTGTAATGATTTCTGGAAATTGGGGAACTGGAAAAAGTTATTATATTCAACATGAGCTTATTCCAGAACTTCAGAAAAATGATATAGCTGATTGCGTAACGGTTTCATTGTATGGATTAAAAACAATTAATGAAATTAGTAGGAGTATTTATATTGAGCTAAAGGCCAAAGCATTACAGAACAAGGGAGAGATTGCTTCTACTGGAAAGATAGTAGGAAAAACAATTATTAAAGGAATTACTAGTTTTTTTGGAATTGACTTGAGTGTATCCGAAAATGATATGCAACAAATATATGATTCTGTTGATGTATCGGGAAAATTGATTATTTTGGAGGATATAGAGCGTAGTCCAATTGGTATATTAGATTTGCTTGGATATATTAATAATTTGGTTGAACAAGACAGAGTAAAAGTACTTTTGGTTGCTAACGAAAACGAAATTATCCAATATGAACAAAAGGGGCAAGGAACTTCTGATAAAAAGTCACCAGAGTTGATTGATGAAACCCAAAAGTATCTTGTTGTTAAGGAAAAAACGATAGGAGATACTTTACAATTTGAGGGTGATTTAAAAACGGCAGTTCAGCAAATAATTAAGTCTTATGAAAATCCTAATTTAAATAAATTTGCTAATGAAAATTGTGCTAGAGATATTTGCAGAATATTGGAAATGTGTAAAAGCAATAATCTGCGTGCTTTTATTTTTGCTTGCCAAAAAACAGTAGACATTTTTGAACAGATGACAGAATTTGAAAATGAAGATTTTGTTCAATGTGTTTTTTACGGCATCATTTTCTTTTCACTTCGTTTGAAATCTGGAAAAAATATGCATTGGAATGGAGAAGAAGTCTATTCTGTTAATTTAGGACATGAAAATGCGCCACTTTTTAAATTTTGTTACGAGTATATTATGTATCAAAAATTAGATATTTCAAAGATTCCGATTGCAGTGAAAGCTTTGTCTGAGAAGCAATTATATGATAAGCATAAGACTATTAGTGATCCGGATTTAGTCACCCTTTTTTGCTATTACGAGAACTATGAGAATGATATACTAGTAGCAGTACAGAAAATTACTGAAAGGTTGAAAAATCCGCAAGATATTTCTTTCTATGATTACGGAAAGATTGCATTATACCTAGTGTTAATAAAAGATCTTTTAGGCTGTGACATTGAATTGGCAAAAAAAAGACTGATTAATAATCTAGAAGGTAGAGGAAAAAAATTAAGATTGGAACAAGTTTTTAGTACTGTTCCTGGAGATGAAGTTGATGAGTCAGTTAAGGCAGAATATGAGAAACTTTATAAACAGATGGTATGCTCATTAAGAAAAGACATACAAAAAGTGCCTGATTTTAAATATTTGCCTGAACAAGCTGAGATGTTTTATAATTATGTCGCTCAAAATGAAGGAGCATTTCATTTGCAGAGAGGTTTTGCTAGTAATCTTGATATTCCCCGTCTTACTAAAATGTTTGAAGAAAGTTCTCCTGAACAGAGAAATGACATTAGAAAAGTGTTTTTATTAATGTATCGTCCAAAAAATATAAAACAATCATTGGCTAATGATTCTTTGGCAATAGGTGAATTACTGGCGAGTATTAAGGATAACGTTAAGCCTCAGTCAGATAAAATACAACAATTACAGTATCAATATTTTATTGAAAATTTAAGTGATATTTGGAAACGTTTGCAGTAGTAAAAAGCAATGCCATTAAGCTAACTGTTCGAAAAGTGTTCGATTATTAGTAAACGCTCAATAGTGGATGCGTAGACAGTGGTCTCATTTTTTGAGATAATAGCCTCGACAAATGATAATGCTCTAAAAAGTTCAGTCTAAAAAGTTTAGGCTAAAAGAAAAAAAAGTGCCTGTCCCCGGCAAAAATAAGCCGAGAGTAAGACATTGGTGCTTGTTACCATCAAATAAAAGAGTGGTGCGAAAGGCAAGTTCCCGGAAAAGTACTAGGGGATTCGCACCTCAAAAACTTAGATAATTGGTTGAAAAAACTTAGCAGGTATGCTAATATACACCTATAAATAGCAGGTATGTATAAAAAAGGATCATGAAAAATTTAAAATATTGGACATTCTTGCTGTAACAACTCAAGCCCATGAGGGCATTGAAACGAAATTATTTTGAAGCAAACGGAAGCGAGTTTTTGTAACAACTCAAGCCCATGAGGGCATTGAAACCCTTCGATCTTGATTATATCCAACGTTTTGATTAGTAACAACTCAAGCCCATGAGGGCATTGAAACTGAACGGATATTTTGAAGTAAAAGATAATCGGGGTAACAACTCAAGCCCATGAGGGCATTGAAACACCCTCATTATTGATTATTGCCAAGCATTTTACCGTAACAACTCAAGCCCATGAGGGCATTGAAACATGTATGGTACTGCCAGGATATACTGGAAATCGTCGTAACAACTCAAGCCCATGAGGGCATTGAAACTGGTAAGTGTCAAGGAAGATATTTCCCCATCCGCTGTAACAACTCAAGCCCATGAGGGCATTGAAACACAAGCTGTCTGAAAAATTTCACCTGGCAGTACTCTGTAACAACTCAAGCCCATGAGGGCATTGAAATTGTTGAACACACTTTTTTCTCCTACAGTTTTACCAGATGAAAAGAAGAGAATTCTTAGCGAAAAATATAACATTGCGATGACGACAGAATTGGAAAGTGAGGTGCAGCGTATGTGTAACTTGGGTACTGCTATTGAGAGCAAAGCTCGTGACGAAGGTCGAGTAGAAGGTCGTGCAGAAGGCCGCAATGAGGGTATTGACCTGATGGCAAAGTTGGTCGATATGCTTATGGAAGCTGACAGATATGCAGATGTAAAAAAAGCGACTAAAGACCCAGAGTATCGCGATATAAGAAAAAAGTGCCTGTCCCCGGCAAAAAAACATTCCTGTAATAACCGTCCGATTGGAATGTCAGTAGATGAATGGTGTCGGGAAAATTCCATTACCACAGCCAACTACTATTATCGCATGACTCAGGTACGAAAGGCATGTTTAGATTCACTGTCAGATGAAGCGGTGAACCAAGAAGTTGTTCCAGTTCCAATGAATCTAGTTGCTCCAGCAGAAGAACCTTGTATAAAGAAGTTATTACCAGAGTCCGTTAAAGGTTCTTCTTTGGAATTCGATTTTCATGGCGCAACTCTTCGAGTTACCGATCAGACATCTGATGCACTCTTGGCGAAAGTGCTTGGGGTACTTGCCCATGTTGAATGATGCTGTCTGCTTTAAACAGGTATACATTGTGACCGGCTATACCGATCTTCGATCCGGAATTGATCGTTTGGCTGCCCTCATTACTTCGAAAACAGGAGACAATCCTTTCGTACCGGATACTCTTTACCTTTTTTGCGGTCGCAAAACAGATCGCATTAAAGGATTGACCTGGGAGCGAGATGGATTTTTACTCCTGTACAAACGATTAGAGAAAGGGCGATTTCAATGGCCGAGAAACGAATCTGCGGTGCAATCACTTACTGAGCAACAGTTCCGGTGGCTAATGGAGGGTCTAACCATTACCCCTAAACATACTGTGCAAGAGATTACACCGCCACAGTATCTGGCATAGTTCTTGTGCAATACGTAGAAATTTTTGTAGTTCATTTCCGATCAGAAACTTAGCAAGTTTCCATTTCTTCTACCACAAAAAACGAGCGTGAAAAGCATACAAGGTTCCTTCTATAAAGCTGCATTTCATTTTTGTCATTTCAAAAGCCATGCGTTCTTTAGATGGAATTCAGCCCTGTATCCTCTTAAAACCATAGGCATTATGACGAACTCAAAACGAAACGAGATTCGCAAAAATCGCCCATTTATGATATAATGAGTCCATGAAGAGGAGGTTCATTATGGCGAAGACTTATACAGAAGAACAACTGAATACGTTTGATAAAGCGACATTGATTCAGCTTTTGCTGATGCAACAGTCACAGCTTCAGGAAATCGATAAAAAGCTACAGCTTCTGTTAGAGCAAGTCGCTGTACTGAAAAACAATCGTTTTGGTAAGAAATCAGAAAAACTGGGGATTGAGAATCAGATCAGCTTCATGGAAGTCGATGGTGACATCGTTTTCTTTAATGAGGCAGAAGCAGTAAATGCCCTCGTGCCGGAAGATGAAGAAAAGCCGACTAAGCCAAAGAATGCAAAGACAAAAGGCAAACGAACAGCTGACATCAAAGACCTTCCGGTTATTCCTGTCGATCATAGGATGACGGAAAGTGAACTGATTACGGAGTTTGGAGAGGATGGCTGGTATCAACTGGAAGATGAAATCTATCGTCGATACCGCTTCACGCCGATGAAGATTGAAATTGAAGAACACCATGTAGGTGTCTACAAATCCAAGAAAGACAATCATTTCAAAAAGGCAGAGCATCCGACGTATCTCTTAAGAAACAGTTTAGTGTCGCCTACGTTATTGTCAGGCATCTGGAATGCAAAGTATGTAAATGCAGTTCCGCTATACCGTCAGGAACAGGAATTCCAGAGAATGGGAGTCTCCATTGACCGTGGTGAAATGGCGCATTGGACGATTTTGTGTGCGGAACGATATCTGTCTGTTTTCTATGATTACTTACATGAGAAGATGTATGACTATCATGTGCTTCAGGCAGATGAGACTCCGGTGCTCGTCTCAAAAGAAAATCGAACATCGGGAAGCAGGCATTACATGTGGGTATATCGTACCGGTAAGATGTATCAGGACAAACCAATCGTGCTGTATGAATATCAACCCTCTCGAAATGCAGATCATCCAAGAGTATTCCTAAAGGACTTTCAGGGAATCTGTGTGACAGACGGATACCAGGTTTATCATACACTGGAAAAAGAAAGGGAAGACTTACGGATTGCCGGTTGCTGGGCACATGCAAGACGGCGCTTTGATGAAGCACTGAAAGCATTACCAAAAGATCAACAGAAAGATACGATTGCGTATTTAGCACTCAAGCAAATCCAAGCGATTTATCGCGAGGAAAACAAGCTTGAAGGGATGAGTGCGCAGGAACGTTTAAAAAACCGGCAACTAACAGTAAAACCATTGGTAGATGCTTATTTTATATGGGTAAAGAAGAATGTACTTGTGGTCGCAGCGAAAAGCAAAACTGCAAATGGACTTACCTACTCGATCAATCAGGAAACTTATTTAAAGACGTTTCTGGAAGATGGGGAAGTGCCAATGGATAACAATGCAGCAGAACAATCTATCCGACCATTCTGCATAGGAAAGAAGAACTGGGTTATGATTGATACGATAGCCGGAGCAGAGTCTAGTGCAATGATTTATAGCATAGCAGAAACTGCAAAAGCGAATCATCTGAAACCTTATAACTATTTTGAATATCTTCTAACAGAGATACCGAAACATCTGGATGATCGTGACAATCACTTTTGTGAAGATCTTCTTCCTTGGTCGGATAAGTTGCCTGCCGAATGTCGAAAATAAAATGAACTGTAAGCCGCTCTCAGGAGCGGCTATTTGAAGTGGGTATACCCACTATTGAGCGTTTACGGTATTACAATAAAAAAGACGAACCCACTCATTGAATCAATGAATGAATTCGTCCTAGAAAAACTTTCTTTTTATAATGTACCCATAACTACCCTCAGTTCAAACTATCTCGTACCATCATCAAGGTATAGCCAAGCAGGTTTTGCCCCTGCCATCTATCCCGGTCAAATCTATTGGGATCATTCATTGACAAACCAATTCCCCATATTCTATCTTTTACTGCACACTCAGCAAGGACAGCCTTCCCGGTTTCTTTCAATTGCTTCTCTAAAGCCACATTTTGGGAAAATTTTGCCAACAGTCCCTCATATACAATAATCTGTCGAACACCATTCCACCAATTATCGTCATAGCCCAATACAAGTCGACCGAGTGCTTTGATTTCGGCAGCGTCACTCGTGGCAAGTATCTTTGCAGCGATAGCTTCATCACCAAAACAAACCGCTTTGCGATACATCATATACTGTTCCATTGAAGAAAATTCAACACCGCCAAACATGAATGCTGAAGGATACCAATTGCTCATATATCCATTTTCTTCATCCGGATTGTGAAAACAAACTACATTCATTACACCCTCCCCACTTTTTTTACCGCCAAATTAAGTTCCAAATCATGAAGACCTGCATATGCTTTTTTCAAAAATGAAACTGGAATTTTTCTGATCAATTCTGCGCTCGGCAATCCGTAATACCACTGATAGTAAGCATAAAATTCTCCGATCCAAAATGGCATAAATCCTTCTAGTGCCTTACCTTCTTTCATCTGATAGTTCTCTGTTTTACTGAAATAATTCAAAAGTTCTTTTGCATCCATCGTATTAACATAAGCCTGCGCTTCATCAATGCTCTTTCTAGTCTTACTAATCATATAGGAATTAATAAACTCCTCAGTATCCATCGCAGGATACTGTTGTGACACAAGATCAAAAAGCTTACCTTGATTTTCCACCACATCGTTTAAATATTCCTCTGAATATGCCTTCATCACCATCACCTCTCAAATAAATTGCTGAACACCTTTGTGACTTTATTTGCATCAGAATCAACAAGCTCACGCATTCTCCTTCTTGCTGTTACGTCCCTTTGGTTGTATCTGTCATTGAATTCCGAATAAGGAACTGCTAACAGTTCTTCTTTTTTCTCCCTCAAATTTGCGTATGCTGCCTCAGTCTTGATGCAATACTGGATACCCAAACCGCCTAGGGATAACAGTTCTTCTAAAATATCCATGTCGATATTATCCCTCACAAACTCTTTTGCAATGTAAAAGTAAGATGCATTGGCTCTCCAACCACAAATAATATCATATTCACTTGTGTCAATTCCATATTTTTGAATAAACTTCTCTGCAAGCATACGATATCGCTTGGTATCGGCAGCATCCCTGTGTTTCATCAGTTCAGCAAGCCACGCAAGAACGTCCAAGTGTTGAAAATCAAGTATCTTCAAACCATCTGTTTCTAGTTCAAATTTATGCACCCAACCATTTATATCATTGGGACGGCAAACTGCCCATTCCTTGGCAAGCTCAATATTATCAGTTAAATAAAATCCCTTGCCATAGTCATGCTTTTCATCTCCCCCACCGTACTTTGGCATTACATATTTGTCAGGAGTTCCATGATATAAAATTATTTTGCCCATTTTTTCGTTCCTCCATAAATTCAAGCTTTCTATAAACTTTCATTTAAAAGCATAAACTCCCCCTATTTTTTCATGCTACCATAAAATCACCATTTTATCAAGCAATTTTCTGAAAATTAGGCACAGTTAACGATATCTTTTGCTCGTTTGCTGGGGCAAGTAGATACTCGAATTAAACTTTATTCTGTCTCTACGTTTTCCGCTGGAATCTTTTCTAACGTGAGAATAAGCTGTCCAGTTCCGTCTGGGTATTCACGAACTTCTGCACAATTCACTTCTGAAAACGCTTTGTCCTGATACGAAACTTCCTGTATAGTTTCAAAATACCAAGCGGTATAATCTGGTGTCTCCACCGATTGACCTTCTCCATACCAACCTTCGTTTTGAATTTCAGTTACAACGTCTGTTTCGCCTAATTCATACTTTCCTTCTAAGCACCATAGCCCGTCTTCTGAGAAATGAAGCGTTACTTCCATATCTTTTCCATAAATATTATAAAGATCCTGCAATGTTAATATACTTATATTCATTCCACTTAACTGCGGTGCCTCCATTCCCCACAGCAGACCCTCGATTGGAAATGCGCCTTTTCCAAGTTCTCCATTGTTCTCACCAATCTGAACATAAGAAAGTTCTTCCTGAGAACCATATTGATATCCTGTATACTCACTATAACAATCTGAAGTAATCTCATGTGTAACTTCTGATATATGCAATACATGCATTGTCTCAAACATCATATCTCTCGACTCGTTTTCCGAATCAAACTTATAAGTTAATGTATTCCATTCAGATCCAAGTACAACGATTTCATTCTCATCCTTTGCCAATACACTATTTACGGTAAAAGCAACCGTTGCTTTTTCTACCTTAAATCCACAGCTTTCCATCCACTGGCTAAGCGCTGCTATTCGCTGCTGCTGTTCCTCTTTCATCCAACCATCCACTACTGTATTTCCGTAAAAATTTTCTACTCTGTTCTGGAAATACTGATTTAAAACTTCCTCATCCTCTGCATCTAACTGAATCTGAGCTTTTGTCTGTGTGCTATTTTCAGACGTATTAGAAGCGAATGCACTCATCTGAACAACTAGCATACTGATAATAATAACTAATACTCCAAATAAACCTCTTTCTGAAATTTTTCTCATAGGCGCTCCTTTCTGGTCGTTAAAACCATGATATGTTCATTTCACCATCACTTTTCTTGATTTTATTATAATATAGTCAATATATTTTGTCAATAATTTTATATTGTCCGTACATTTTTTTGTAAATCATCTTATTTTTCTAACAACTTTGTCGTTTTCTATTTTGTTTGTTGCACCTAACGCTGTACTATTATTACTGACTTCATTTCCAGTCCGCAAAAAGCCTCTTTTTACGCTTGATCATCTCGTCTGTTTTTTCCAGGTAAGTCTTGATATCCTTGACATTTTCGCATCGTTCGATCCTGCCATTTGGATATACCGCCTTTGTGATGGCTCCTGCACCAAGTGCTACACAGATTTCTTTCGAGCTTTTATGAAATCTTGTTCCGTATAAAGATCCACTATATCACAAATATACGGTTCAATTTTTTACAAAAAGCTTACTTTATTTGTTTTTATTGCAAATACATTATACCTTTTACCGGCATTTCCTCTAAATCTATAAGGTATGCATCTTTTGCCTGCATCTCTTGTGCTGTTATTACTACTGCATTCTTTTTCCCATCATATGCTACTCTCTCTATTTGTTCAAACGGTGTATCAAACTCATACAACATATTTGTTTTTGCTTCCCATTTCCAGATTTTTCCACTTGAACTGCCAAATAATATCGCATCTGTAGCATTTTCGCTGATGCTAATATCCACAAGATCATCCCAATCCCACTCAACTACTATTTGAGCTTGATCTCCAGATAAATCCAACATCAAACTGCTGCCACTTGTCATTTGGCAAAATGCACACTTTCCCAAAACTTCAAACGTCATTATATTCTTTTCCTGCAACAGTTCTGCCATATGATCATCAAAATAAAGTTCTCTTATATAAGTTCCATCTACATCATACACCTCAATTTTACATTCTTGTTCATTCACATTATCATCAAATTCTCTTACTACAATATAAAGTTGTCCATTTTCAGCGCAAAACTGCTCAATCCATTCCCCTTTTTTCTTTTTTTGATCATATTTCTTTTCAACAACTGTCTTTGATTGTGCTCCTTCTATTTTTGAAAAAGGTATCAATTGAATTGACGCACTTCCCTGATTCTCATCAAAATTTCCCTTCATAAAAGCAAGATACTGATCAATGGTATCTTGAAAAATCAACTGCTGATACACGCTTTCTTTACGTACCATTTTGACTGATTCTTTGTCATAATTAATACAGTATAAATTTTCTATTATATTATATGGATCACTTCCACTTTCTTCCGTATATACTTGATACCATATGTAAATCATATTTTGATTAAACGTATAATCTGATGATGTCAAATGCCAATCATCAATTTTCCCTAAAAATGTTGTTGTTTTGTCTTCTATATTATATTTGTAATAACACATATCACTAAGTTGACTATCCACCGAACTTTGGTTCTGATCATATAAAATAAAATTTTCTCGCATTGTCAAAAAATCAAATGGTTTTATATCCAATTTTTCTTTTATCCACTCATATTTTCCAAATTCTTCTTCCTGGGCATACACAACTATACTGTTACTCAATGCCAGTCCTAAAAAAGCATTTATTATAAAATATTTTTTTCTCATACTGCACCACCTTCAACATATCATAATTTCAAGGAAAAATTATTCTTGCTACTATCTACAAATGGCTTTTATTTTGTAAATTTTCCAACAGGAAGATTTGCATAAAACAAACCACATATCTCCTGTCGGAAAATTCACGAACCATATTTATGATTTTTCTCTAATCGATCTTCCATAAAAAATCAAAAGGAATATCAAAAAGTACAAATCAAAGCTTCTGATACTAATTATTCCTTTTATGTAGCAAAAATATTATTATTTTTTCTTAACCTTTTAATACAAATATCCATTTCCTCTACTTGAAACAGCGCTAGCTGCTTCATCTCCTGTTACAGTATATTTCATTGAATGGCCTGCTACCTCATACTGTACATATGGATTCGCAATACCAACTACTGTATGTTCACTATTAATCCCATATACACACATAGAATGTGCATTATAGAATATCAAACTGTCAAACTATTTACATAATAATATAAATCAATTACTTAAAGAATTATCTGTAAAAGGCACTAGATAAAGTTTATCTTTAGTATCAGTTTCTGACAGTGAATATTTTGAAATCATTAGCATATCATCATACGATAACACACATCGAATAACAAATTGTTCATTTTCCATAGAATAATTTTGAATTTCCAAAGCACCTGTTTGCTTATTCAGACGATAAATATCATTTGTGTTTCTCAAGTAGAACAATTCATAACCTGTTTTATTATTCGAATTAGGAATGTACTCCAAATTAGCTTCACATAAGAGCATTTCGATTTCTTTGTCGGTATATTTACATACAATGGAAACGCCAGAATAATCGGTTATGCAAAAATAATTGTTAAAAGCATAAAACCCTCCAATATTATCGGTTATCTCATAATCACGAAAAATAGAAGTTATGTCAATTGTCCCAACACAAATGAAGTCAAGATCATATTTATTTAAAAAATATTGCGTGTCAGAATTATTCTTAGCTCGTTCGAGGACATATAAATACTCGTTATCGCTGTCAATATAGATTATGTTACACTCTGCACTAGTTGAATATACCTTGCTTGAATCCATTCTAATTTGCTTAAAATCACCATCTTTAGTGATCGTTTCAAGAAAAGTATCCATAGAACCGTCTGAAAGAGCATTCCCCTGTAAAGCAATGATTTGATTATTCATTTCAACCACGGGAATTAATTTTTGTAAATATAGGTTCTCAGATATAGGTGTCATTTTCATTTCTGAGAAGTCTACAGCATACAAAACATTTTTCATATCGTTATCACTATATGTGCTGATATAAAAATATAAAATGTCATCTATCATTACATTACTTCTGCCTTTTAAGGCAAAATCAGAAACATGACCAACGCTTTGGTTTTCTCCCGTTTGAAAATTATAAATAAAGAATTCAACCGCAGTTCTTCCTATTTCCATATATAAAAGTTGACTTTCATATACATCAATATATGTTCGTAAATTTGATTTTTCCAATGAAACTGTGTAAGCTTGCACTATACTCTCATCAGAAGACATTGCATTTGAAGTAATACACAAAGAAGAACACCCAGTAAAAAAGATCATGCAAACAAGCAATACTATTAAATTTTTTTTCATTGTCCAGTCTCCATATTTTATATAAATGCTATTCATGGGGAGAAGAAGTGGCTCATTCTCCCCACATAGCATTTATATTTCTAAATCATATAATCAAGTGTTTTTTATTGAAAATTCAAGGTTTTTCAACCTTTCATATCTCAGTGAATAAGCCACAGCTATGAGCATTTCGATGTATCAGGTACTGAAATAGCGGTTGAATGGTATACGAAATAAAACGTCATTGATTTTCGCTTTACTGGCCTTGTGTATACCCTTCCCTCTATGGCAGCTAACCTCCTGTATCCACCAGGATCATCTCTGTCTCCAGAGGTCCTAACTTCCTTCGTCCTGCCTGCCCATAACCAGGGTGTCAGCTATGCTCCTTAACGGGGTCATGCCCCCTGGAAAGTATTCCTGCCGACTACTGGCTCATTCTTTGTATTTTTGATTACTGACCTGCTTCCTGTACCAGCACCGTAAACAGTGGACGTTATCTGTTACATTCTGCTTTGTTCAGTGACTGTCCTATTGACAGTCTCCACTATAGTTACTTATTTTGCTTATGCTGCCTGCAGATAAATCTTCGGCCTTTTGATATCATTTATCATCTTCTTTGGATCATATGCCACACCTTTTGTTAGTATGGCATAAAAGATACGAAGTGCTTTTGCTGCGACCGCCATAAGCGACTGCATCTTCTTTAACGGATTTATCCTTCTGGTTGTGTAATATATATGCAGTTCTTTAAACTCCGCATTTTTCGACACAAGTGACATCGCAACCTCAAAGAGCAGATATCTAAGCCTCTTTCGGCCTCGTCTGCTTATCCTTGTCTCTCCCTTGTGCTTGCCTGAACTGTTCTCAACCAGTGCTAATCCTGCAAGTTTCTGCAATTCTTTTGGATTATTGAAGCGGCTGATATCTCCCACTTCCGCCAGAAATCCTGACACTGTCTTGATCCCTACACCCTTAATCTCCAACAGCTTTTCTGCCATCGGAATCTGTTTTACCAGCTCTTCGATCAGAGCCATTACTTCCTGAAGACGTACATTCCTAGATTCGTAATCTTCTAAAAGCATACGGATCTCCATTCTTGCAGATACTGCACCTTCCTTACTTCCGACACTGTGCTCGGCAGCTTCCATCAGGGTCTTTGCCCTCGCTTTTCCAACTGCTCTCATCTTTGCATCCCGCCAGATCTGGTTCACTCCATCAATACCCAACGTCAAGATATCTTCTGGAAGCGGTGCCACTTTAAGAATCATCATTCCACTTTTAGCATCTGGTTTCCCATATACCGTCTTATATTCAGGAAAATATATATTGAACCAACGACTGATCCTGTTCTGAATTCTCGTAAGCTCTGCCTGTAATTGAAATCTTATGTTCGATGCTGTTCTAAGGTCAGCATAAACACCTTCCGGAAGATATGGGATCATATACCGTCCCTCTCTAACTAATCCTGCGATAACTTTCGGATCCTTACGGTCATTCTTAGTCGGATGATTATCGTCGAGTTCTTTTGATTTTTTTACATGATGAGGATTCACAAGAACTGGCCTCATTTCATTATCCTGAAGAAATTTTCCAAGATTAAACCAGTAATGTCCTGTTGGTTCCATACCTGGAACAACTTTATCCTTTTCATGCATTTCTTTCATATCCTGAATCCACGCCTTAAATGACATGAATCCAGCTTCTGTGTTACTAAACTTAAATGGCTTCTTTGAATACTCGATTCCTCTGTAATCAAAAGCTCTGGCATAGTGCGTTTCACTTCCGACATCAATTCCGAGTACCAAAGTTTTTTCTGTAATAGCTTCAATTTTTGCGTTCTGTGTGTTAGACTTCATTGTAGATACCTCTCTGTTCAATAAGATTTTTACTAACCTGC
>ENA-ORTN01000939-ORTN01000939.1-human-gut-metagenome-genome-assembly--contig:-NODE-939-length-31051-cov-9.293619_pt1 | contig 31051 bp, 19 predicted proteins | sample MGYA00242070_ERZ509189 | MGnify/ENA primary metagenome ERZ509189 (study PRJEB26280, sample SAMEA2338821) | human gut metagenome | biome: human gut; feature: human-associated habitat; material: faeces...
CACTGTCTACCATTGCAGCAGCCGAATCCGATTCCGCAGCAGCGGCCTCGTCAGTCTGTGCCATCATGGCCTGAGTCGCACCGAATGCAAAAACTCCAAACATCGCAATAATTGCAAATAACTTTTTCATTGTGTGTCTAATTTTTTAAGATTAATATTAATTATTATTATTTCCTCGTTTATGTTTAGCGGAGAGAGGGGGATTCGAACCCCCGATACGCTTTAGGCGTATACACGCTTTCCAGGCGTGCCTCTTCAGCCACTCGAGCATCTCTCCTTCTCAAAACGGGCGCAAGTTACAAAAAAAAACGATATGCCTCCGTTTTCGAGTACAAAAATATTCTTTTTTTTCCGGACTATCACCATACTCAGCCCAAAAAGTGCGTCTCATCCTACAAAAAGTTTAATTTTAACCTTTCGACGGCTTCATTTACGGGCGCCAGGATACATTTTCAATGCATTTTCGTATGTTTGTTCGGCAACCGTTTCCACCGGCAAACCGTAAACCTCCGCCACTTTCACCAATGTGTGCCGGATATATGCGCTTTCGTTCCTTTTGCCCCGGTGAGGAACCGGCGACAAATAAGGGGCATCGGTTTCCAGCACCACCCGCTCTATCGGAATCTGCCGCAACACCTCCGGCAAGGCAGACTTTTTAAAAGTCAGCACACCATTGATTCCTATCATGAATCCTTCGAACGAAAGCAACTCCCGTGCCTCTTCCACCGTGCCGCCAAAGCTATGGAAAACTCCTGCAACCCCTCTCGTACGAAAAGGAGTGAGCAGGTCCACCAGTTCTTTTTGTGCGGAACGGGAATGAATCATCAGGGGAAGACCGTATGACAGCGACCACTCCACTTGGCAACGGAAGGCTTCTTGCTGTTCTTTATAATAAGTACGGTCCCAGTAATAGTCCAATCCCACTTCACCGATACCTATAAAAGAATGGCCGGCTTGCAACAGTGCCTCCATACGTCCGAGCACCTCGCCATAATCCGCTCTCACCTCCGTGGGATGAAGCCCCAGCATCGGATGAAAGAATCCCGGAAACCTTGTACACAATTCCAACATGGACGTGATAGTCGTCTCATCTATATTGGGCAGAAACACCTTCTCCACATCGTTCTGCAAAGCACGGGAAACCACCTCTTCCAAATCTTCGGCAAAAACCTCATCGAACAAATGGGCATGCGTATCAATTATTCTCATCACCGACTTCCCCGTTCCTTCAAGACTTCCGATTCAACAAACTTTGCGCCATCTCCCACAACGGTTCCTTCCGCTCCTCCGGCAAATTCACCTTATCCAGAATTTCACGAGCCCGTTCAAAATAGAAACGGATTTTCTCGTCGCACAAGGCACGGACACCCATCTTATCATACAGTTCTGTTACGGCGGCGATTTTTTCTTCAGGCGCATAAGTCCCCTCTTCTTTTTCCAACCACTGCTCCAACCGCTCACGATCGGCAGGCAAAGCGCGCCCCAACGCATTAATCAGCATATAAGTCTTCTTGTTGCACAGGATATCCCCTCCTATTTTCTTACCGAAGACCGCCGGGTCGCCATATACATCCAAGTAATCATCCTGCAACTGGAAAGCCAGACCGAGATTCTCGCCGAAACGATAAAGAAGCTCCGCATCCTGCCGGGGGGCATCCCCCAGCCATGCCCCGATTTTCAGCGCGCAAGCCAACAATACGGATGTCTTCAAACGAATCATCTCTATATATTCTTCTTCGCTGACATCCGCACGGGTCTCGAATTCAATATCGTATTGCTGCCCTTCTCCTATTTCAAGGGCAGTTTCCGTAAACAATCCCATAACGTTTCCCAATTGTTCCACCGGACAACCCTGCTGCATGTAACGGTAAGCCATGACCAGCATGGAGTCCCCACTCAATATCGCAGCATTGTCGTTCCATTTCTTATGCACCGTAGCCATGCCCCGCCGCATATCGGCCCTGTCCATCAAATCATCATGCAACAACGTATAATTATGATAAATCTCGATGGCCATGGCCTGGGAACGGATAACCTCCACCTTTTCCTTATAAAGGTTATAAGCCATCAACATCAATACCGGCCGGATTCGCTTCCCCCCCATCGAAAGGACGTAACGAATCGGTGCATAGAGTTCCGCCGGCTGACGCTCGAAAGACATTCCGGCAATCTCACCGTTAATGTAGTCTAAAAGTTCTTTCCAATTATACATAGGCTATACTTTTCACAAAAAGAGGCTGCCGTGAGCAGCCTCCTTACATTATACATCTTATTATATTATTGCAATCTGAACATCACCGGCAATGAGAACTTCACACGTACCGGTTTACCTCTTTGCTTACCGGGACTCCACTTCGGCATCATCTTCAACACGCGCTCAGCCTCTTTCGACAAATAAGGATCCGGACTACGCACAATCTTAATATCCACGATAGAACCGTCCTTGTTCACCACGAACTGAGCGTATACACGTCCCTGAATACCTTGCTCCACACAAATAGGGGGATACTTGATGTTGTCGGACAACCACTTCATACAAGCTTCTTCACCACCGGGGAAGCGAGGATTCTCCTCTACGATGTCATAAATCTGGTTCTCGTCCACTTCTTCCACCACAGGGCCTACCGGTCCCGTAGCTACGGCCGTTGTCCCCGTACCCGGAGTCGTCACAATGGCTTGGTTCACTTCCTCGGAAGTTTCCACTTCCTCCTCCACCAATTCCGTTTCATTGTCCACGATATTGATGATTTCAGCGATTTTCGGAGCTGCAGCCGGGGGTGGTGCCACAACTTCGGGCTGCTGCGTGATAGGAATCATGTCCTCCTCAATCGCCGCCGTGAATACAGGTTCTGTTTCAATAACCTTCTTGTCATGCTGTGTCCACTCGAATGCGACAAACATGGCCGAAAGAGCCAAGACAAAGCCCATCAGTAATCCAGTGCCTTTCTTGCCTTCGAGATCCGCGCTCAATGATTTTTTAATTTCCATATTATATTTAGCTTTTTACGTATTCTTCATGCAAGGGCAAAAGTAGCACATTTTTTTTATATCTCATGCGCTTCGCCCCATTTTTTTTCCAATCTCACATTTTTTTTCGTTCCACACCCTAAATCGGACTTTTTCACGTTATATCTGCATAACGGTATGCCCATACGGAATTATCGCGCAAATATAATCAGATATTTCAGAAAATCCGTATCTTTGGCCACAAAATTCATTTCAGATGACGAAAAAGCTTATTTTAGCATTATATATCCTGCTTGCCGCCGCGTCGCATGCCCAAGAAAGCAACTCCGTGTTCAACTTCTTGGAAATGCCTGTGTCCGCACATTCCACGGCTTTGGGTGGACGCAATATCTCCCTGATAGAGGACGACGCGTCGCTCGTCTTCAGCAACCCCGCACTGCTCAGTTCCGTGAGCGACAAGACGCTGAATCTCAATTTCATGACTTACCTGCAAGGGTGTAACGTGGGGAGTGCGGCGTTTGTCAAGATATTGGGAGAACGTTCCACAATGGGCGTCACGGCGCAATATGCCCACTACGGCACCATGGACGAAATCACGGCCGACAACGTCACCGTGGGCTCTTTCTCGGCCATGGACATGGCTTTGAGCGGCATGTATGCCTACAACCTGAACGACCGGTGGGCCGGTGGTGCCACAGGCAAGTTCATCTATTCGAAATACGGCGACTATTCATCTGTAGCACTGGCCGTAGACTTGGGCGTAAATTACTACAACGAGAACACGGATTTCTCGTTGTCAGCCGTAGCGCGCAACCTGGGCGGACAGGTAAAAGCATTCGGCGAAATTCACGAAAAGCTGCCCTTCTCCATGCAAATCGGTTTTACGAAAGGATTCGACCACGCCCCATTCCGCGTGTCCGTCACCCTCGTGGACCTGACACGATGGGACAAGGATTACTATTTCGCATCGGGCGAAGAGTTGTCTACAAGCAAGATGCTCATGAACCATCTGGCAGCGGGCGTGGATTTCCTGCCTACCGACTACATGTACCTGTCCTTGGGTTACAACTTCCGGAAAGCCAACGAAATGAAGGCGGCAGGCTCTTCCCACGCCGCCGGTCTTTGTGCCGGTGCGGGCATCCTGCTTTCCCGTTTCGGTTTTGGACTGGCATACGCCCAGTACCACCTGTCCGCCCCGTCTTTCGTCTTCAACGCGTCCTACCGCCTGTAAGGACAGACAAGTCCTCATTTCAGCTTATACATTATTATAATATACAGAACGACATGAAGAAAATCACGATTGCCATAGACGGTTTTTCCTCTTGCGGGAAAAGCACGATGGCCAAAGATTTAGCTCGCGAAATAGGCTATATTTACATCGACAGCGGTGCCATGTATCGTGCCGTCACGCTCTACTGCCTCCGGCACGGGCTATTCCACGGCGATGAGGTAGACACCGACCGCCTGAAAACCGCCCTTCCGCACATAGACATCGCTTTCAAGCGCAATCCCGAGACGGGAAAGCCACAAACCTATCTGGACGGGACCTTGGTGGAAAACGACATCCGTACGCTGGCCGTATCGTCCAAAGTCAGCATCGTGGCCGCACTCGGTTTCGTGCGCGAAGCCATGGTCAGCCTCCAACAACAGATGGGACGGGAAAAAGGTATCGTCATGGACGGACGGGACATCGGCACGACGGTGTTCCCCGATGCCGAGCTCAAAATATTCGTGACCGCCTCGCCCGAAATCCGTGCCCAACGCCGCTATGACGAATTGCAGGCCAAAGGTGAAAAAGGCAGTTACGAGGAAATCCTGGAAAACGTGAAAGAACGCGACCGGATAGACACGAGCCGCGCCGTAAGTCCGCTCCGTAAGGCCGACGACGCCATAGAACTGGACAACAGCCACATGACGATTTCCGAACAAAAGGAATGGCTCGTAGCCCGGTTCCGCAAAGCTGCCGGAGCGGAATAAAGAGGATTCCATACAAACATGCAAACCATTGCATACCAATAAGATAGAGTCGGCTAAAAAATCTACTGAGAATGAAAAATCAATCTCTTGAGATTGAAAAATCGTTCTGCTCCGATTGATTTTCCATTCGGAGCAGAACGAAACGACAACTTCAGCAAAACGGAAAAAGGGACTGTACGGCACAGTGTTTAAAACTTAAAGGATTCTTACAAATGAAGATAGAGATAGACCAAGGGTCGGGCTTCTGCTTCGGCGTGACCCGCGCCATCAACAAGGCGGAAGAAGAGCTGGCACGGGGAGCCACGCTCTATTGTCTGGGCGACATCGTGCACAACGGCAAGGAATGCGACCGTCTGAAAAAACTCGGCCTCATCACCATCGACCACGCCACGTTCTCGACCTTGCATCACGCCAAAGTGCTCTTGCGTGCCCACGGTGAGCCTCCGGCCACGTACGGGCAAGCCGAAACCAACGGGATTGAAATCATAGACGCGACCTGCCCTGTGGTACTTCACTTACAGGAACGCATCAAAAAGGAATACCAGGAGGGGGGCACGGAAAGCAAACAAATCGTCATCTACGGAAAGAACGGCCATGCCGAGGTGCTCGGTCTCGTGGGACAGACCGACGGCAAGGCCATCGTCATCGAATCTCCGGAAGAAGTGGACAAACTGGATTTCAACCGGGACATTTGCCTGTATTCGCAAACCACCAAACCGTTGGAGGGTTTCCGGAAAATCGTGGAATACATCGGCGCGCACATCTCTCCCACAGCCACCTTCCGTTACTACGACACCATTTGCCGCCAAGTGGCTAACCGCATGCCGCACATCCGCGATTTCGCCACGCGCCACGATGTGATTCTTTTCGTGTGCGGCAAAAAAAGTTCCAATGGAAAAGTCTTGTACGACGAATGCCGGAGCGTGAACCCACGCTCGTATCTGGTGGACGCCGCGTCGGAAATCGATTTCGCCTGGTTGGAGGACTGCCGTTCGGTAGGCATCTGCGGGGCCACGTCCACTCCGAAGTGGCTGATGGAGGAATGCGCCGAAGCCATCCGGAAGCGGATGCAACCGTAAACACACAGGACGGGGCTTCCTGTCCAGAAGAAAACCAGCCGGGACGGATGTCACACATCCGTCCCGGCTGGTTCTTACGCGCCACCTCCGCTCACCGGAGCGAGGCGAAATATTCATCGAGCAACTGTTTGGCTGCCACGAAAGAGGTTTGCCGTCCCGACAACACCATGGCTTCGGCTTCAGCCAGACGGGATACAATTTGTTCGTTCTGGAAAAAACTGTTGCGCAACTGCTCGTTGATGGTCTCATACATCCAGTATTTGGACTGCTCGTTGCGCCGGTGTTCGAAATATCCGTTCCCTTTCACAAAATCCATATAACGGTACACCATGTCCCAAATCTCCTTCACGCCCAAATTGTAAAAGCCGGAATAGGTCAGCACTTGTGGCGTCCATCCGCTTTCTGGGGCTGGGAACAGGTGCAACGCATTGCGGAACTGTGTAGCGGCCAACTGGCACTTGTCCACGTTGTTCCCGTCGCATTTGTTGATGACGATGCCGTCGGCCATCTCCATGATACCGCGTTTGATGCCTTGCAACTCATCTCCCGTACCGGCCAACTGGATGAGCAGGAAGAAGTCTACCATGGAATGACAGGCCGTTTCGCTCTGTCCCACACCCACCGTCTCCACGAAAATCTTGTCGAAACCGGCAGCCTCGCATAGGATGATCGTCTCACGCGTCTTGCGGGCTACGCCGCCTAACGAACCGGCCGAGGGACTGGGACGGATAAAAGAGTCGGGATGCACGGCCAGTTTCTCCATACGGGTCTTGTCGCCCAAAATACTCCCTTTGCTCCGCTCGCTGCTCGGGTCGATGGCCAGCACGGCCAATTTGCCTCCGTACTCCTGCAACACATGGATGCCGAATACGTCAATGCTTGTACTTTTCCCGGCACCGGGCACCCCGCTGATGCCCACGCGAATGGAACGCCCGGCATGGGGCAGGCATTTTTCTATCACTTCCTGCGCCACGGCCTGATGGGCGGGGTTCGTACTTTCTACCAACGTCACGGCCCGTCCGAGTATCGTCACGTCCCCTTTCAGGATGCCTTCCACATAATCCCCTGCCGACATCTGCCGATGCCGGTACCGGCCGCGCCTCAGGTACGGGTTCACAATCGAAGGTTGGGCTACGCCGCTGTTCACGGTCAGTCCCTTATATTCCGCACTGTTCTCAGGATGTTCCATAGCCGTCATCTTTATTGCTTCACGTTTACGGTAATAATCTCTTTCGAGCGGGCAGGGTCGTTCGTAATCAACAACACGCGCGGGCTGCTCTTCACTTTATTCAGATATTTAGCCAACACCTTGACTTTCAGCTTCGCCGTCTCGCCCGGCTCGATATTCCGGTCGCTCAACCCCACAGCCAAAGCTTTATTGAAGACTTGCAAAGTCCGGATTTCGAGCGTACGCTTGCCCTTATTGCTCACAAGGACTGTCATCGACTTCTTACGCTTCCGTCCCAGTTCGCCCATGTCCAATGTGTCGGCGGAAAGCTCCATGTGAGGTGCCTGTTCCCTGTCTTTCGCCGACAAAGACGAAAAGTCGGGCAACAACACGGAAGAAACCGTAATCTCATTGTCCTCCGACACCTTGTCGCCCACCTTACGGGCCAAGTAGATGGAAGTCTGCGTCAACCCCATCTGGTGCAACTTCTCACTGTCCAGAGTGAGCATGATCTTGCCGATACGCCCGCCGCTCAACGTCTCCGGGAAATACTGTGCCGAAAGATAAGGCGGCAAGTGCATCAGATAAGGCTTGTAACTCTTCCGCCCCATATTGACGATTTGCAGTTCCACCATCGGATGATCTCCGCGGTTCACATTGTCAAATTCTATATTGTTGATATTCAATCGCACATTCCCCAAATCTATGGGAAAAGAACCTGAATAGTCGGACAACTTAGACACCACGCGCCCTTGTATATGCAAATAAACCGGCTCGTCCGAAGCATTGGTGTACACCTCAAGGTCTTTCTGGAAAACGCCCAGCATCTTGGCGTCATATACCGCTGTAATCGTACCTTCCGCTCCGGGGGCTATCAGCTCGCGCGTCCAGTCTACGGCCGTACAGCCGCATGAAGGGATGACTTCCGTGATACTCAACGGGTCAGTCCCCGTGTTACGCAACGTAAAGTTTACTTTAGAAGGCAGTTGAAACATAATCTCACCCATGTTGGCCACATCGCGGTCTACGGCAAGCCGGGGTTGTGCCCACACAACTCCCGCCAGTATCATTCCCCAAACGCTCAGGAAGGTTCTTTTTACAGACATATTCGTACTTTCATTTGGTACAAAGATAGTGAAAGGTGAGCGCAGAGACAAACGAAAACACAGTTTTCTGATTGGTCTATGCCGAACCGCATCCTATCTTCGTGAGAACAAAGATAAGAAAAACGGCCCCATCCCACAAGGAAGGAACCGTTTTTTTCAAGGTTTCACCGGAGCTAACGTACGCAAGGCGGCTTCCATGCGGCGCACCAGGTCGCGTTTGTTCGTATCGGGCGAATAAATAAACCCTTCCGTCACCAACAAACGCCCCTGCGCAGAGTCGGGATATGCCAACGACACGAAAGGACCGCCGAGCGCCCCTTTGCGCATCTCCCACAGACCGCGCATCTCATATACCTGACGCCCGTCGGCCAACAGAACCGACCGCTGCACCACCAACGGTTCGCCGTTTTCACGTGTGGTGGTCATCCAGTTCTCGGGTGTCGAACCGGGAATATTCCGCTTCATGACCGAATCACGCAGTTCTACCCACCGTTTGGTCAACAACATGCTGCTGTCCGCCAACGGAAGACTGTAGCACACATAGTTCATATCTTGTGTCTGACGGTCTGACGAAGCCCAGATAAACTGTTCCCCCTTTTTGACCTTAGCGATATCTGCCGGCACCTTCACCGTATAGCCGAAAAGTTCCCGCGACGCGTCGTCCACAATCTTGCTGTACTTTTTCTTCAAACGCGCTGCTTCCCACTGCATTTCCGAAGCAAGGAACAAATCGGTTATCTGCTCCCGATGGGTCATCAGAAAATGATTGAGCGAAGCTACGTCCCGAGCCTTGATGTTCACATAAGTCTGCGGCACGGCTTTCACATTATACGCCACTCCCATTTCCACTCCATCGGCTTGAGGGTCCTCACGTACTTCGATGATATTACGCATCGTGGAGTATTGCCCCGAATAATTTTCCGGAAAGATCCGTATCATCCGAAACATGGGTTCATGTTGCGACAAACCGGGCACACTGCCTTTCAACACATCTTCCAACGAGTCACGGGCGCTCGTTTTCCAAAGCGAAGCATCTACAATCAACAACAACTCTCCGGGCAGTCCCTTAGACGCCCCCAACGGAGCTTTCTTTTCGCCACCGCCACAGGCGAAACACATACACGCCAGGCAAAGGGCTAAAATTCCTTGCCTCCAAAAACTTTTCTTCTTCATATTCATTTTATTTTAGGCGAGACACAAACGCGAATCCAATCCCGCAAATGACACAATCTGTTTCCATAACCGCCCTGCGAATCACTCACGAGCAGCCACGTACGCCGTCCGTCGGCCAGACGACTTCCTTCGCACAGCCCTTCGTAATTGGCCAGTTTCGGCCTGACCAGACGCATGCGGGTGGAAAAAGCCGCAACCGGTTCCTTTTTCAAAGCGTAGCCGGACAACCGTTCCGACGGGGTATTTTCCGGAAGTGCCGTTCCGGAACCGGGTACTACCTCATAAATCTTCATATCGGTACGGGCTTTCAACCGCCTCTTCGGGACATTGAATTCCCGTTCCATCACCCACAAGCGTCCGCCTTCCTGCGGCCAGATCGCGACCACCCCGAAAGCATACTGTTTTCCTTTGGCCTCCGATTCGGGCATATCCAACGGATAAGCATACGACGCACGCGGCAGCCCGTCACGCCCGAAACTCTGCAAACGAAGGCAAACGCCATGTCCTGCACCGGGTTCCGCAACCCTGCCGTCGGTTTTCAAAGCATTCTCGGTCACGGTCCAGAAAAGTCCGGACGCACGGTCGTAACCCAAAGCTTCGAAACCATAATTCGGCGTAATGGCCGACCGTCCCAAAAACGAAGGAACAGCCAATTCCCGATGTGCCGGTGCGCCGTCCGTCCGATAGGCCACAATACGTTGGTCGGCTTCTCCGCTTACCCACACCAAAGAATCTTCCGGCACGAAAGCCACACCCTCCGCATCCCTACCGCTTTTCAATGCGGAATCCGTTCCACGGAATCCTTCATTCACCACCTCGGTCACCTGTCCCGTCCGCTCATCCTGCCGGATACGGAACACAAAGAATCCGTCTTGCGCCTCCTTGTCGCTCACCACGGCATAGCGCCCGTCTCCTATCGGCGTTATCCCACTGTAATTCCCCGGCGGAATGTTCCACCGTCCCAAATCTTTCGGTTTCAAGAGTTCCACTTGCTGAGCTTTCGCATATCCTGCGGAGAGCCACAGCATCCCCATACCGAGTGTTATATTCAATATATACTTCATTCGCTCACCTCCAATACCGTTCCTGCCCCGTATGCACTGAACTCGGGTGCATACACTCCATTCAACTTCACGGCACCGAGGGCATAGCGTCCGGCACGTTCCACGTAGCATTCCGCCTCTATCACGTAAGTTCCCTTGGGCAAACGCTCGAAAAAGTAGTTCGTCGAAGCGTCCTTCACTTCCTTATAATACCCCAAACCATTACGGTATTCATAGCCCGAACGGGATTCCACAGGTTCCAAACAAGCCGCGCGTCCCGCCTTCAGACGGACGTACTCATAGTCGCGATCGGACGTGAGCACGTAACGGAGCCTCACGCGGTCGCCTACCCGGGGATGTTCATTGTCCACTTCTTGGCGGATGCGAAGACCCGAAGCGGACGATTCCACCTCATCCAAAGGCAACTGAAAACAAGCGTACGCGACCCCCCACGACGAAGGACGTTCTTCTGTCTTCGTCACAGCCAAAGCACCAGCTCCTTTCTTCAGGTCGTCTCCTCCTACAGATACCGATACCGCGCCTAAACCGACCCAATCTCCCACCGAAGATACTGCATGAGCCAACTCCTTCCCTTGCGGAGAAAGTAAGCGAATGGCATCATACGCACGGAACGTCAAACCTTCCGGCTGTCCTTGCAACAAGGCATAAATGGCATCCACACTACCCGTAGAAGTTCCCCAATCCTGCAAACGCTTCTGAGCCAGCAGCCAACGGCAAAGCCCTTCTGTAACACAACTGTCCGGAATTTCCTCTGCGAGAAAAGCCTCCATCAACATCGTATGGACGGCTATCTTCCGCGCCGAACCGTAAAAGCCGTTAGACGGATATTCGATGTGCAATCCTTCGGCATCATCCACCAGATGTTCGCGAAGGGAAGTCATCAACAACTCGGCCTCTTCGGCCTTCCCCATACGCTGAAAGACTACGGCCGCCTCAGCCATCTCCGGCAAAGACATACGTTCCTCATCGCCCATCAGCCGCTTTTTATTAGAAGAAGCCGCCGGAAGACATTCCAAAAGATGCTCTCTCATGTAATCCATATCTTTCCGAGAGGATGACGTCAACCATCCCTCCGGGCAAAGCGTGGCCAGATACAGATAATCCAGCCAACGAGAACTGCCGTATGCATATACATTGTGTACACGCAGGTTCTCTTTGTCCCGTTGTACGTCTTCATGCGCCCGACCGAATAAATATTCCATCATTTGCCGTACATCCACATGCTCCGTCAGGACACTGTCGTTTTCTATGCCGGATGTACTACGCAACAGCGCACGTGCCACTCCGTAAGTCATATACATACTACCGGACATCCCGTTGAACCAACCGAAAGAACCGTCTTCCCGCTGTAGTTTGCCCAAACTCTCTGCAAATTGGCGGCGCAAATCACACTGTCGGTTACGGTCAAAAAGTTGCTGTAATTCCTGCATGAGCCGTGTTTCCCTCTTCGCACCTATCATCCAAGGAGTTTCGTCCGACACGACACCGGCCGGTTCTTCCGGCATGGAAAGAGAACCTTCCAATTCTTCGCCGCTTTCATACAGCCACAAGTCAACAGCATTCTTCAACTGCGGATAAAGCGAAGACAAACGAGTGGAAAGCGTGGAAGCATAATAGGCAGCACTTAAAGACTGCGCATCGTCTGTCGAAGGTTCCAGCACCGAAGGTAGTGCCGTAACAGCATACCACAAAGGATTGGCCGTATATTCCACTGTCAAGCTGTGCCGTGACGCATCCGAATGATGGTTTTGGAACAAACCATCGAGATGGATGACCGTATCTCCTGCGTGTGACACTACGAAAGGCAAAGTCTGCGTCAGCCATTCCTTGTCTTCCAAGACCGGAAGATAGCGTTGTTCTCCGTCGCTATGGCTGTCCGCTTCGAACAAAACGCGACAAGCCGACAGCGTCACGCCCTCCACGGGTACGTAAGTAAAAGTCACCACCGTATCAGCGGAGGCTGCCACCTCCAGCTTACGTGTCTTCTTCCACAATGTTTTCTCTGTAGCCGGGTCGAACACCTCCATCGTCACTTTGCCCTTGATAGTCTTTTGTGTCAGGTTATAAAGCGAGGCAGAAAGCGCGGCATGGTCTCCCATCCTTACGAAACGGGGCAAGTCAAGCCGGGCCATCACGTCCTTGGATGCCACCGCCTCGTCCGTAAACGTACCCGTCATCATATCTTTCGTATGAGCCAAAGCCATGAATTTCCATGTCGTCAGACTTTCCGGCAAGGTGAAACGTATCGTCACCTCTCCGTTCTCATCGGCCATCAAACGAGGATAAAAGAAAGCCGTCTCGTTCAGATTCCTACGGATCGGGATGCGCATTTCATCGTCTTCATCCTTCCCTTGTCCCTCAGACGGCATGAAACTTCCATCCTCCACACGGGCGGAACGCATCAAAGGGGCAGGACGAGGACTTTCTTCCAAACAATTATAAATTTGGGATTCCCGTTTCGTAATTCCCTGTACATCTTCCATCGCTTTTCTCCAATTCAGGAAATTCGCCCCAAAAGTATCGAAACACAATTTTTTGACGGTTGAGGTTTCTACCTTTTTCTGAGTCCTCAAAGAAAAATAATTCCCGTCGTAGTCATTAAAACTATAATATACCCATGACCCGCAATACTTATAAGGGACACTCCATTGATGCGGGAACTTACCCTCAAGAGACGCATCATAAAGTGTAGCCATCACTTGTGCGGATGCCGGTTGCCCGTCTGTTGTCACCACACGTAACCTCCAAGTTTCCCCCGTTCCCGGCTGTAAACCGTCACGGAAAGAAGTCCATTCCATACGCAACTGCTTTGACGGACGCCCGGCCTTCAAAGTTTGTCTATGCTTATACATGCTTCCGTCCTTGACGAAATAGAACACGGCTTCCATGACATCCCCATAGTCCAAGGCTTGCGGATAGGAAAACGTCAAGATAGTATCACTGATTGTATAAAGCGTATCAGCCAGAACCCGATCCTTATAAAGTAAGGTGTAAAACAAAGTCACGTCCTTTCCGGCACTCCCTACTTCAATCCGTCCGGGACATCCCGGGGCTATCGTATCCTCCACACAATCAAACCAATCCAAACTTCCATTTATCGGCCGTGTGTTCGTAGAGTCCAACAATACAAAATCCCGTGCACGCGCCCTCACGGTATCTTCCCCGGCCACGGCCTCCATCTGCAATCTGTACTCTCCGGATGCCAAGTCCCTCACTTCCGTCAAAGTCACCGGTACATTGGCTTGTATAGGACGCTCCATCCCAACCGTATCCAACCGTCCTTCCGGTCCATAACGGAAAAGATGATAAAATACCCGGGCCGTACGTGGGTGCTCCCCACCGTTAATTTCACGCAAGCCGACTTTAACGGAAGGCAATCTGTCACGATGCCAGTAATATGACCCTACAGAAAAACCTATTTGCATTTCGGTCGGTCCTGTGGGAACGTTTTTCGTAATGTTCTGTGTCTGTCCGTTCCTATCCGTCACGTATACATCCACAATCCTGTAACTTCCCCTTCCGGTTCGCCGACCCTCCCTATTAAGAGGCAAAGGCAGTACAAAACATCCCTCCGCATCCGTATACACCGTATCCAACGCAACCGGTTCTTTCTCGCTATAAGTCTGGGAATATACCCAATTCCTCGATGACGAAGTTGCCGTGACCCGGGCATCACGAACCGGAACTCCCATAAAATTCCGAGCTTTCCCCATCAGGAACACGGTATCCCCGAGTTCCTTTCTTTTATCCAACTTGACCTCGAAAGCAGGACGTTTGTATTCTTCCACATTGAAATAACATACATCATACATCCCGGTAATCCGATAGCATCCAGCCCGGCAAGACCGAGGTAAGACAAACTCCGTAGCCACCGTCCCCATTTCATCGCTCACCACTTCTTTCGTTGCCCACGTCTTACCCCGAGTATCCTCCAACCAGAGCTTGAACTTCCGCCGGGGCAACACCCGTTCTTCACCGTCGCCCATTATCATGCAAAGTCCTCCGACATATACGGTCTGTCCGGGGCGATATACCTCTCGGTCCGTATACAACGCGCCGTCCTCTTCCGGTTGGCATCTATCGTTGTACCTATATTCCCAACCACATTCTTCTGCAAAAAGATAACGGTCTTCCCCCTTGGCCACATGAAGTTTCATCTCGTCCAAAGAACGCTTTTCCTTCACCGGAAAACGGATTACAAACGCACCGTCCGCAGCCGTCACACCCCGGGCTGTCAAACTGTCACGGACATACACCTCTACCTCTGCGTCCTCCACCGGCTTACCTGTCGTCTCGTCCATCACACGGCACTGCAAGCAACTGTCCGGCCAACCCAATGTCACGACCCGAAAACGAGTCACACAAATGGGATACAGCAGTCCCTCTTCCATTCCGGGCGTACCCTCCGGCCGCATACAAACCACATACAATCCCAGCCCGGGAGTTTCGACTTCCAGCGTATCCTTCAAATCTTCCCAAGGTTGGCCCTCCTTCAGTTTCACCTGTACAGACTTCACCAGACGACCGTTCCCCTTCACAAAATCCGCCAACACCTTACGTTCCTTCCATACATCAAGAGAGTCCTTCCGTACGGTTTCCGGAATCCTGAACCATTGTAAAGCGACAGTTTCCGTATTGCGATAATTAACCGTCCAACGATATGTCTTTCCGGGATACAGAATGTCACGCTTTGAAATGCTGACATAAGGAGCCTGCAAGGCATCCTTTCGTTCCCGCAACTTCTTGGCACGAGGATACGAAGCATATTTCTTCCAACCCTCTTCCGCCCATTCTATCTTCCGCTTGGCCGTGACACTCCAATCCATCCATTGCAAATAAACTTCGGCTGCCAAAGGCAAATCACCGAAACGATCGAGCAACCGACAATAGTCTCCATATCCCCTTTTGTCCAACTCCTTCCGTTCCCTTTCTTCCGAACTTGCTTCCCAAACAAAACGGTTGGTCTCCCCTACCATTTCATCGGACGACTGAGCCAAAGAGTCGAGCAACACCAGAAGCTCCGCTTCCCTGTTTCTCCGGCTACGATACTCTTGCAACATCTTCGCACAATACCCGGCCACAGCCTCACGGTCTTCTTTCGCTTTGTAGTCCTTCCGTGCCATTACAGCCCGTCGCCCGATGACGTTCAGCAGATCACCTCCGAAATAGGCAGCATGTTCCCCTTGCTCGATGAAAGGCAAATAGTCGGCAGCTTTCACCTCGGCCAACAATTCCGGATGAGACAGCGATAAGTCGAAGTTCGCATCCGAAGCATCTTTCCATTCTCCACTTGCCCATTCACGCATTCTTTCCGGTCCCTTGACTTTTTTAAGCCATACACTCCGGTTGCGACCTGCATTGTCCTTATACAAACCGGCCAATACGGAGGCCCACACCGCTCGCCGTACTTCATCCCGGGCGTCTCGTTTCAATTTCTCCAAACGCACTATGTCGGCATAAAAACTGTCCGGGACGATACACTGACGGAGTTTGCAGCCATATATCAAAGCTGCCATCTGCTGCCCCTCCTTATGCTCTTTGTCTGCTTTCACACCGATTTGCTCCACGATTTCATAAGCAGATTTTGTCAGCCCCTGCCGTTCAAACTGTCGCACTTGCTTCCATAAGGCATCATAGTCGGCCGTACGCCCCACCATGATACCACACAGACACAAGCTCCACAATACGCAGAAAAAAGATTTCACTCCCGCCATTTGCATTATCTATCATTTACAAAGTTAGAAACAAGACGCTATAAGAAGCATGTTTATGGCTGTACCTCCAATACCGTTCCTGCCCCGTATGCACTGAACTCGGGTGCATACACCCCGTTCAATTTCACGGCACCGAGGGCATAGCGTCCGGCACGCTCCACGTAGCATTCCGCCTCTATCACGTAAGTTCCCTTGGGCAAACGCTCGAAGAAATAGTTCGTCGAAGCGTCCTTCACCTCTTTATAATATCCCAAACCATTGCGGTATTCATAGCCCGAACGGGATTCCACAGGCTCCAGACAAGCCGCGCGTCCCGCCTTCAGACGGACGTACTCATAGTCGCGGTCGGACGTGAGCACGTAACGGAGCGTCACGCGGTCGCCCACACGGGGATGTTCATTGTCCACTTCTTGGCGGATGCGAAGACCCGAAGCGGAACTGCCGACCTCGGACAGTGGCAAACGGTATTGCGCATACACCGCACCCCAAGCGGACGGACGGTCTTCCGCCTTTTCCACTTTCAACAAACCGGCACCTTTCGACAGCTCGCGGCCTTCCACCGTAGCCGTCACCGTACCCAAACCTGCCAACTTGCTTTCCGAAGATTTCAATACGGCCAGTTCTTCACCCTTGGGACTTTCCAACCGAACCACATCATTCGAGCGCAAAACCAAATCCCGTTTTTGCCCTTGCATCAAGGCATACACGGCGTCCATGCTACTCGTGGTAGTCCCCCAGGCCTGCAAACGCTTCTGCGACAACAGCCAGCGGTAAAGTCCCTCTTGTTCCTTTTCATCCGTGTTTCCTGGAGCAGATAATGCTTCCATCAACAATGTATGCACCGCAATCTTTCGGTCGGAACCCACAAAACCGTTAGACGGATATTCCAGATGCAACCCTTCTGCCCCGTCCACTAAATGTTCACGCAAAGAACGTACCAGTCCGACGGCGGCATCAGCCTTGCCCATATAGCGCAATACGATGACGGCCTGGGCGGTTTCGGTAAGAGATAGCCTGTCACTATCCCCCGCCATCCGTCTTTTTCCGTCAGCCTCTCTTTGTTCCACACAATCCAGAATACGGCTTTGCATATATCCCAAGTCCTTACGGACAGACGTATCAAACCAAGTCACATCGCTTAGGCTTGCCAAATAGAGGTAATCCAACCAATAGGAACCTCCGTACGCATGGATTTTATGCTCGCGCAGGCTTTCCTTATCCATGATAATTTCTTCGTGTGCCTTGCCCATCAAATAAACCATCATCTTCTTCACGTCCACATACTGCGTCAAGAGGCTGTCTGTCTTTACGCCCGCCCCGCTCCGGAGCAACAGACGGGCCACACGTCCTGTCAGCCATGCGTTGCCGGACATCCCTTCGAACCAACCGAAGGATCCATCACCACGCTGCAACTTGCCCAAAGCCTCGGCAAACCGATGGCGCAAATCAGCCTGACGGTTAGCATCGAACAACTGTTGCAAAGCCGTCAACCGCTGTGTCTCCATCTCGGCATCGGCCACCCAAGGTGTTTCTTCCAGCACGATACCGGTCAGGTCTTCCCCGCCAGACAAAGGACTTTTGAGTGCTTCACCCGCCTCGCGTTGCCAAAGTTCTACCGCCGTTTTTACCTGCGGATACCGTATGGCCAACGTGGAGGAAAGCGTAGAAGCATAATAGGCCGCACCCAATGAAAGCACGTCGTCTGTCCGTGGCTCCAGCACGGAAGGCAGGGCCTGCACGGCATACCACAAGGGATTGGCCGTATATTCCACCGTCAGACGACGGTGCTCCGCCTCAGGATGGTTGTCTTGGAACAAACCGCCGAGCCGTATCACCGTATCCCCCTCGTGCGATACCACGAAAGGCTGCGTCTGCGTCAGCCATTCCTTGTCCTCCAAAATGGGGAGGTAACGCTGTTCCCCGTCGGTATGTTCCCCGGCTTCGAAGATTATGCGGCAAGCCGGCAAGGACACAGTGCCTGAAGGTGTGTAGGCAAAAGACACCACCGTATCCGATTCCGCCTCCATCTCCACCTTCACCGTCTCTTTCCAAAGACCCTCGCCCGTAGCCGGGTCGAACACTTCCATCGTGGCCTTGCCTTCCAACGTTTTCTCTGTCAAGTTAAACAACGTAGCCGAAAGCGTGGCACGATCGCCCATCCGAACGAAACGCGGCAGGCTGAGTTGTGCCATCACCTCCTTGGCGGCCACCACTTCGTCCGTCAACAAGCCCGCCATCATGTCTTTCGTATGAGCCAAAGCCATGAACTTCCACGTTGTCAGGCTTTCGGGCAAAGTGAAGCGCAAGGTCACCACGCCGCTCGTATCGGCCATCAAACGGGGATAGAAAAAGGCCGTTTCATTCAGATTCTCACGGACGGCCACGCCCGAAGCCTTATCCATTTCCGCCTTTGCGACACCTTCCACCAAAGCTTGCTCCTCCTCCGAGGGGGATTTCAAAGCCATGTATTCAGGCGCACCGGCCGCAGATGCGGCTTTCTGCTTCCCAAACTTCATTTCCACCCCGGCTATCCTACCGCTGCGCGGTGCCGCACCCACTGCCAGACTATTGTCCGTAATCATGAGCACTTCTTCCACGGCGCGCAGACCGCCCCACGCCATCATCATCGGATTGAAATAGTCGAACCGCAGGGGCTTGACGGCATAAGAGTGGACCGGGGCATGGTAGGCTATATAATTAGAACCGAACCAAAGCGTACTCTCCATCCTTACATCCGGCAAAGAAAAAGGAAGGAAACTATAATAAGACCAAACATGCGGTTTGAAGGCATCCAAAGAAGCATCATAAAACGTGGCCATCAACTGAGCCGGAGCCGGCCTACCGTTCGGAAGAGTGACCCGGAGACGCCATGTTTCTTCCGTACCCGGCTGTAAACGGTCGCGGAAAGAAGTCCACGACAAACGCAATTCCTTGTCGGGACGCGGACGCACAATATACGCATTAGCCGTAGTACACCTGTTGTCACGAACCAAATAGAACACAGCCTGCATACCGTCCGTCCCTTCCGGAATTTCGGAGTATGTGAAATTCAGGATCGTATCGGACAAGGTATAGACTTTTTCTTCCAATATCCGGTCTTCACAGAAAAGCATATAGTAAAGCGTAGCACTGTCCGCCGCGCTGCCCACCATCAGACGGGCCGGCCGGCCGAAACGCACCGTATCGTTCACGCAATGGAACCATAAGTTATCCTTGTTCCCGGGACGGCGGTCAGACAAGCTAAAAAGCCTAATTCTATGAGAGGCTTCCACTGTGTCGCCTTCCGCCATAGCCCATACCACCCACTCGTAATCCGCAGAGGGAAGGGCGGACAACTCTGCAATCCGCACCTCACGGTTGGCTGGCAGATGAATACCGGACAGCACTTTTTTCGTCCGTCGGTGTTTCTCCAACAGGAAGAGGTCGGCGGTCACTTCTACCGAACCCGCGTAAAGCGCCCCCGCAGCCGTGCGTACTTCTGCCATGAAAGGAGGCAGACTGTCTTTCACACACGGTATCGGCCCCTGCAAAGCAAGCTGCAAGTCTTCCTTGGTCAAGGGGAAAGAGGTCTTGGACGTCTGCGTCTCACCGGATGCCGACATGACCGACACCTCCACCATCTGGCGCACGCCGAACCCTACCCGCATGTTCTTTACCTCCCGAACCGGCACCGGCAAAGAAAACCGTCCGTCCTCTCCGGTATATACCGTATCAAGCGGAAGCTCCTTTTCCCCGTTGATAGCCCGGTAGAGGGCGCGAACCACGGAAGACATGGCCGACACGCGGGCATTTCGCAAGGGTGTCCCGTTGTAGTTCATGGCCACACCCGTCAAGTAGGCCGTGTCGCCCGGAAGGAAATGTCCACCCAACTCATCCAAACGGACCGCAAACGTAGGACGCTTGTATTCCTCAACCCTAAGAATCGTGCTCCTCGTGCCGGCCTTCAACACATAATCCCCCGACAAAGCGGTTGGCGACAAGGTAAAGGTCGCCGAAAACGTACCATATTCATCGCTCTTCACGGTTTGTTCGGCTACGGTCTTCCGATTCGGGTCCTGCAATACCAATACCACCTCACGCTTTGGCACAACCCATTCCTCGGTAAGTCTCGCATCGAAACACAGGCCACCCGCATACACCGTTTGCCCGGGACGGTAGATGGCACGGTCGGTATATAAACGTACCCGGTCGTATGTCGCACTGTTCTTGCGAAAAGGCACTCCGAAACGCTCTTGCCAAGGCTGCGCATAACGGTCGTCCCCCTTATACGCCTTTATCATCAGGCTGTAATGTCCCATGTGGTTCCGGATATAACTGGCATCACGCCAACGGGCTTTTCCCTCGGCATCCGTCAGAGCGGTATGCAACAGCGTATCACGGTAGTACCATTCCACCGTAGCCGATGGCACGGGACGCCCCGTACACCCCTCCACAACCGTGCAAAGGCTGGTGCTGTCCGGCAAGAAACCTCCCACCAATAACAAGCGTGACGACTTCACTCCCTGAATTTGGGAAGCTTGCGGCGTTTTTTGGCCGTCCGCTTTTGCGACTATCATATAGTAGCCCACACCGGGAACACTCAAATCGAAAGTGTCCGTCACAGACTCGTACGGCGCATACGCCTTCCATGTCAAACGTTCCGTCTTCTGTAACCGGCCATATCGCTTCACGTAAGACAACCGGTCACGCCGGTACTTCGTTTCCACCTTTTCCCACTCGGGTTTTCCCTCCGGCATCAGATACCAACTCAACTCCACTCCGGACACATTGCGGTGTTCCACCCTTGCCGTATATCCCATGTCAGAGTTCACACTACTGCCAAGAAGAAAGCTCATTGCAGGTGCCTCCAACGTTTTCCGACGATTCAGCAACTCCTTGGCTCGCGGATAAGCCTTATATTTTTCATGACTTTCTTCTATCCATTGCACTTTCAGGCGCGGACTGACCTCCAAATCGAGCATGCGCAGGTAAATTTCGGTAGCCAACGGCAAGTCACCGAAACGAGCGAGCATCCGCTCATACGTCTTGTACGTTTCGGTTTGCAGAACTTCCCGTTCGCGCCTTTCCACATCGTCAGGGTCATACTCCGCCACACCTTCATTCGACACACGTTCCACATGTCCGATAGAATCTAACATCACCAACAATTCCGCCTCACGGTTTCCATTTTTCCGATAGATAGCGAGCATTCGTCCATACACGTCCTTGTCCACATCTTCTACCGTGACATTCCTGTACCGCTTCATAGCCACAGCCCGCCGTCCGATGACATTCAGCAAGTCCCCGCCGAAGTAACCGGCATCCTTCCCTTTTTCCACAAAAGGCATGTAGTCGGCGGCTTTGGCTGCTGCCAACAAGTCCGGACGGGCCATGGACAGCAGGTAATTCTCCGACGAGACCTTCATGAACTGTTCCCACGACCACTCACGGATGCTGTCGGGATGAGCGTCCGTCCGGTCGCTGTAATTCCGGTTACGGTTGGCATTGTCTTCATACAATTCTCCCAACACGGAGGCCAGCACCGCCCGTTGAACCTCGTCGGCAGTCTGCCGTTTGAGTCGTTCCAATTTCATGATGTCGGAATAAAAACTGTCGGGTACGATGTCCTGACGGAGCTTGCAACCGTAGAGCAAAGCTGCCATCTGCTGACCTTTTTGCCGCTCTTTGTCTGCCTTGGCGGCTATCTGTCCCACTACTTTATAAGCTGATTTCGGTAAATCTTGTCTTTCATATTTTTCCACTTGTTTCCATAAATCATCGAAACTCGCAGCCGGACACCCTGTTCCGAAACAAAGGAACATCGCGCATATACTCCATAAGATTTTTTGCTTCATAGTTATTTCTTTTGGTTTTTAGTACTGATTTATGCAAATAACGGCATTCTTCTTGAGAAATGAAACTATTCAACGTTATAATATTCTAAAAACCGTACATCACAGACCGACCGGGTTTCCAGTTCACCCGTACCCAAAGCCCAAAAAACAGAAAAGCCACGACAAAACGACAAGTGAGGAGAGCGTAAAATCGTTCTGCGCCAAACGAAAAATCAGTCTCAAGCGATTGATTTTTCGTTTGGCGCAGATTGATTTGCGAATCTAAGGAGAACTTTTTAGAGCATTCAATAGACTAAAACACAGTAAATTACAGGCTCAAACCAAAACGGTAAGAAATCTTCACAACGCCATGCGGCCATCCGTCCGTGGCATGCCTCCCATTATCTCCCAAACATACCATGGCCTTCATGGAAAAAATTTATGCCTTCTCCGGTATCCGGCGGAGCAGTTCTTTCAAGAACGCCCAGAATTTGGCCACCGAAGGGATATGGCAACGCTCATCCGGCGTATGCGGCGAACGGAGCGTAGGACCGAAACTTACCAAATCCATATCAGGATATACCTCCCCGATAAGACTGCACTCCAAACCGGCATGCACCACTTGCACCAATGCCTCTTCGCCGAACATTTCCTTATAGATTTCCACCATCTGTGCCGTAATCTGCGAATCGAAATTAGGCTGCCATGCCCCGTAACGGCCACTGAATTCCACCTTCATACCCGCCATGTTGAAGCAACTTTCCAACATGGTTCCGATATAATCCATCATGCTCTCGCTCGAACTGCGTGCCAGAATCAGCACTTCCGCACGTTCCGGCGTCACGTTGACAATCGCCAAGTTAGACGAGGTCTCCACGATGTGCGGAATGGACGGGATGTAGCGGAGTACACCGTCATGACAAGCCATAATGGCATCCAGCACATTGTCCTGAATGTCTTCCGGCACTTGGGCAGCAGGCAAATCCACGCGCTCCATCGTCATCACAATGTTTTCTTCCACCCCGCGGTATTCTTCGGCAAACATTTCCGTACAATATTCCACCAGTCCCTGCAACTCATCGACATCATCGACCGGTACCGTCACCACCGCTTCGCCCTCACGAGGTATGGCATTGCGCATATTGCCCCCCTTCCACGAAGCCAAACGCGCTTCGTTCTCACGAATGGCCATATTCAGGAACCGCGCCATCAGTTTGTTGGCATTGGCACGCCCCTCGCAAATCTCCAGACCGGAATGTCCGCCGCGCAGACCTTTGACCGTCACTCTGACCGCCACGTCAGCCGGATCTGCCTCCACGGCTTTATAGGAAATCGATGCCGTGACGTTCACCCCTCCGGCACTTCCTACCACAAATTCGCCCATCGTCTCGTTGTCGAAGTTCAGCAGGATGTCGCCCGTCAACGTGTCGGGCGCAAGATGGTTGACCCCGTACATGCAAGTTTCCTCATCGGCTGTAATCAATGCCTCCAACGGGCCGTGCTCCAAGCTATCGTCTTCCATCACGGCCATAATGGCCGCCACCCCCATTCCGTCGTCCGAGCCCAAGGTCGTCCCCTTGGCTTTCACCCACTCGCCGTCGATGTAGGTTTCGATGGGGTCGGTCTCAAAATTATGCCGGCTCTCCGCCGTCTTCTGCGGCACCATGTCCATATGGGCTTGCATGACGGCTTTTTTGCGGTTCTCCATCCCCGGCGTGGCGGGCTTGCGCATGACGATGTTCTCGCCCTTGTCCTTAAAAGCCTCTATACCGTGCGCAGCCGCCCAATCCAACAGGAATTGCTGCACTTTCTCCAAATGTCCAGACGGACGCGGAACGCGGGTCAACGCATGGAAATTCTTCCATACGATCTGCGGTTCCAAGTTCTTAATCTCGTTCATAACAACCTATATTATGGTTCAACAATCCAATTTATTCCGTTCCGTCCTCCCCTCCGGCCAAGCACCTCCGGCGGGTAAAGCCCAATGCCCCCGCAGCATAGAGCCCGAGCAAGATGACGAGTAAGGTTTGCAACGTATGTACGATGAGCACGAACACGACAGCGTCCGACTCGCATACGCCGTAGAGCACCAGAATGGTCTTTACCGCGAAATGCCACGGTCCGGCACCGTTCGGCGTGGGTACCAAAACGGCAAACGTGCCGACCACGAAAGCAATCAAAGCCGCCGTAATCCCTAATCCCGAAGTATAGGAAAAACAATAAAAAGTCAAATAGAAATGCAGGAAATAGGAAGCCCATATCCCTAACGAATACATTATATATATAGGGACATGACGTACATTGCGCAAAGAAAGTACACCGTCCACCACATTGCGGAGCAGGTTACGGGTGTGGTTGAACCATGCCAACCGCTTGGCCAAAACGGCGAGAAAGACCAGCACGACCAACAAACAGGCCGCCGTGACCCAATAACCGGCTGCCGAGAAACGTCCGGCCAGTTCTTCAAAACTCACTCCCGTCTCGGCAAAAAACACCATAAACACCTTGACTTGCAGCAAGACGGTCAAAGCAGCCAATAACAACATCAGGAGGGAATCCACCATACGCTCGGTCACCACCGTCCCCAAGGACTTCGTAAAAGAAGTCCCGTCATATTTCTTCAGTACCCCGCAACGCAAGACCTCTCCCACCCGGGGCACCACAAGACTGGAGGCGTATGAAAGAAACACGGCATGCACGCACGAAGACAAACGCGGACGCTCGTCCAACGGTTCCAAGGCTTGCCGCCAACGGGCCGCCCGCAAGACTTGCGCCAACACGCCGAAAGGCATGGAAAGCCACATCCACGTCCAATTCATCCCGTCGTTCAACGCGTCCCACAGCCCGTTCCAGTCGAAATCACGGTACATCCACCACAAAATCAAGCCTCCCAACACCAAAGGAAAGGCTATTTTGAATAATTTGCTCACGCTCGGCAGATTCAGAGCAAGCTCTGTCTGCGCTCGCTTAATCGCAAAATTCAACGCATGACGAATGATCTTAGAAGTTTCCAATGCCGCCTATGTCTATTTTTTAATTACCTTTGTCTCCACAAAAGTAAAACAAAAAAACAACAATGAAGACAGTCAAGCCCAAAAAGTTTCTCGGACAGCATTTTTTAAAAGACCTGAAAATCGCACAGGACATCGCCGATACGGTGGATGCCTGCCCCGGAATCCCGGTGCTCGAAGTGGGGCCGGGCATGGGTGTCATGACCCAGTTCCTCGTGCGCAAAGACCGCCCCCTCAAAGTGGTCGAGATTGATTTCGAATCCGTGGCCTACCTGCGCACCCACTATCCCCAACTGGAAGAAAACATCATAGAAGACGATTTCCTGAAAATGCATCTGGAACGGACGTTCGGCGGACAGCCGTTCGTACTTACGGGCAACTACCCTTATAACATTTCCAGCCAGATATTCTTCAAAATGCTCGATTACAAAGACCTCATCCCTTGCTGTACGGGCATGATACAGAAAGAGGTGGCGGAACGCATCGCCGCCGGGCCGGGCAGCAAGACCTACGGCATCCTGAGCGTACTGCTCCAGGCCTGGTATAGCGTTGAATACCTGTTCACGGTACATGAACACGTATTCAACCCTCCCCCCAAGGTGAAGAGCGCGGTCATCCGTATGACACGCAACGCCACAACGGACTTAGGCTGCGACGAGCGGCTCTTCAAACAAGTGGTGAAAACCACATTCAACCAACGGCGCAAAGTGCTTCGCAACTCCATTCGCCCTGTGTTGGCAGATGCCGACCACAAGGCACAACAGGAAGGACGGCAGCCTAAAGACCATACCGAATTTCTCTCCGCCGAGATTTTCGGCCGCCGTCCGGAGCAATTATCCGTGGCCGAATTCGTCAATCTGACCAATGCCGTGGCCCGGGAAACTTCCGAAACGGCATAATCCGGGAAAAAGATAGAAAAAACGGCTCCAAAGCCGTTTTTTTATTTGTAACTTCAAGCGGTTTATCGTATCTTTGCACCGCAATTTATCACAGTGTTTATTTAAAATGGACGATTATCACGCGGAAAATATGAACTAAGTAGGACAGAGGTTTGCAAGGAGCTGCCTCCGTTCCGTTATAATTATGGAGGATTTTTATTCATGCGAACATACTGGAATACAAACCGTGGCCTGCGCACGCTCGAAAAGTGGGAACCCAACTGCTGGGTACAGGTTACTTGTCCGACTCAGGACGACATAGATTATCTGGAGAATACGCTCCACATTCCCGATTACTTCTTAATGGACATCGCCGATACCGACGAGCGTGCCCGCTATGAGTTCGACGACGGTTGGATACTCATCATCCTGCGTATCCCCTACGTGAAAGAAGTACGCTCGCGCACGCCTTATACGACCATTCCCCTCGGTATCATCCTGAACAAAGAGGTGTGTATCACCGTGTGCAATTTCGAGACGAACATGATGATAGACTTCGTAAGCTATCAGCAAAAACGCGGATTGGGATTCACCGACTCCGTGGACATGGTGTTCCGCCTGTTCCTTTCGTCTGCCGTGTGGTACCTGAAACGGCTGAAGCAAATCAACCTGCTCATCGAGAAAGCCAAGCAACACTTGGATCGTAACGTGGACAACGTGGATCTCATCAACTTGTCGCGCCTGCAAGACAGTCTGACTTATTTCATCACTTCCATCCGAGGCAATGAAACCCTGCTCTCCAAACTGAAGTTCAAACTTCCGGTGGACGAACTGGACGCCGACCTTATCGAGGATGTCAACATCGAGATGAGCCAGGCACGCGAGACGACATCCATCTATGCCAACATCCTCGACTCGACGATGGACACCTACGCCAACATCATCAACAACAACACGAGCGGCGTGATGAAGATGTTGACCTCCATCTCCATTATCCTCATGTTTCCCACGCTCATTGCCAGTTTGCTCGGCATGAACTTGGTCAACGGCATGGAGAATTGGGCTTGGGGATTCCCGGTGGCTTTGATGCTTACCGTGGGCATTACCGTGGCATTCGTATGGTATTTTAAGCGAAAAACATGGATTTAAAGCCAGGCAAAGTAAAAAAACAGGAGATTTTTTAGGTTTCCACCGTTTTTTATACTTAATTTGTGCCGGATTAAATGAATAGTAAAACCGAATCAGATACTAAAACAAGTAACATGATGGACTCTCAAGAAACTCTCCAGACGGAAGAGAACGTAACAGAAAACGTAGCACCTGAAGTGAACGAAACGGAAAATCAAACGATAGAAGTGCCGCAAACACAGGAAGAAGTCGTTGCACGAGTGAAGGAACTGGCCGAAGCCGACGCTCCGGCCGAGAAACAGGAGTTGGACGCCCTGAAACAGGCTTTCTACAAAATACATAAGGCAAACGTGGCGGCAGCCCGTGCGCAATTCATCGAAAACGGAGGCGAATCCGAAGCTTTCCTTCCGGCACCGAATGTGCTCGAGGACGATTTCAAGGCGGCCATGAACGTCATCAAGCAAAAAAGAGCTGAATTGCAGGCTGAACTGGACCGGCAGAAAGAAGAGAACTTGCAGAAAAAGCAAGAGATTCTGGAACGGATCAAGGTATTGAGTGCCACGCCGGAGGAAGCCAACCAAGCCTACAAGGAGTTTAAAGAACTCCAGAACCAATGGAAGGAACTGACGCTCGTCCCGGCAGAAAAAGCCAACGAGCTGTGGAAAACCTACCAGTTGTACGTAGAGCAATATTACGACCAACTGAAGCTCAACAACGAATTCCGTGAGTACGATTTCAAGAAGAACCTGGAAATCAAGACACGCCTTTGCGAGACTGCGGAGAAACTGAACGAAGAAGCCGATGTCATATCCGCTTTCCAACAGTTGCAAGCCTTGCATCAGGAATTCAAGGAAACGGGTCCCGTAGCGAAAGAATTGCGCGAAGAAATCTGGGCACGCTTCAAGGCTGCATCTACCGCCGTGAACAAACGTCATCAGCAATATTTCGAGGAACTGAAGCAGAAAGAAGAAGAAAACCTGGCACACAAGACCGCACTCTGCGAGAAAATAGAAGCCGTCGACCTGACGGCCATCAAGACGGCGACTGCATGGGAGGCACAGACGCAGCAAATCATCGAGATGCAAAAGGAATGGCGTACCATTGGTTTCGCCCCTCAAAAGATGAACGTGAAGATTTTCGAGCGTTTCCGTGGCGCATGCGACCGGTTCTTCACGGAAAAGGCGGCATTCTTCAAACGCCTGAAAGAGGAACAGGCTCAAAACTTGGCCAAGAAAACGGAACTCTGCGAAAAGGCCGAGGCACTGAAAGACAGTACGGACTGGAAAGCCACGGCCGACAAACTCATGCAGATACAAAAGGAATGGAAAACCATCGGTGCCGTTCCTAAAAAGCATTCCGAATCCCTTTGGCAACGTTTCATCGGTGCCTGCGACTACTTCTTCGAACAGAAGGGCAAGAACACGGCATCCCAACGTGGGGAGGAAAAAGAAAACTTGCAAAAGAAGGAACAGGTCATCGAGAAGCTGAAAGCCTTGTTGGAGTCCGACGAGGAAGAAAACAAACAGGACGCCGTAAGAGAGCTGATGAGGGAATGGAACGAAATCGGTTTCGTACCTTTCAAAGAGAAAGACAAAATCTATAAGGCTTACCACGAAACGGTAGACCAACTGTTCAAAGCCCTGAACATGTCGGCCGCACGCCGCCGTCTGGACAACTTCAAAAACAACTTGAAGAACGATGCCAAAGAAGGCGGACAAGGCTTGTCCCGCGAACGGGAACGCTTGGTACGGGCCTACGAAAACAAACGCAGCGAAATCAAGACGTACGAAAACAATCTGGGCTTCCTGACTTGCAGTTCGAAGAAGGGCAGTAACCTCCTCAACGAGATGAACAAGAAGATGGAGAAGCTGAAAGACGAATTGAACTTGATTGGCGAAAAGATTGCCGCCATCGACAAGGAAATGTCTGCACAAGCAGAATAAAAGAGACAAACCATTTATAAACAGCTTGCCGCATCCGGAATTTTACTTCGGATGCGGCTTTTTTTATGCAAGTTTTTGAATTCATGCTCCGCCACAGCATGATGTAGCGGAAAACAGGACGGACGCGCAGCGCAGAGACTTGCCTCACCGCCCTGAACAGCTTCAAGCGTTTCCGGAAGCATGCCGACTTGGGTTACGACGAGGTAACCTCCGACCTCGTGCAACGTTATGAAAGCTATTTAAAGGAACAAGGTCTCTGCCGTAACACGTCATCATTCTACATCCGGCAGTTCCGCACCTGCTACAATCTGGCTGTGGAACAAGGGCTGACTGCCGACCGGCATCCGTTCAGGCACGTCTACACCGGAGTGGACAAGACCGCGAAACGGGCACTCCGGCAAGAGGACATGTCACGAATCTACCGCATGGATTTGTCCGGCTTGCCGCAGGCAGCTTTCGCCCGCGACATCTTCATGTTCAGTTTCTTCACCCGTGGGATGTCGTTCGTGGACATGGCCTACCTGAAAAAGTCGGACGTGTCGGACAGCACACTGACCTACCGCCGACGGAAAACTGGACAAACCCTCTCTGTCGGATGGGAACAACAGATGCAGGCCATCGTAGACAGGTACGCCACGGAAAAGGCCACAAGCTACCTCTTGCCCCTCATTACGCGAGAGGACGGCACGGAACGTACCCAGTACGAAAGCAAGATGCAGCAAGTAAACCGGCATTTGAAGAAAATCGGGCAACAGCTCGGCCTGCCCATACCGCTGACCACGTATTGTGCCCGCCACTCCTGGGCTACCATAGCCCGGGACAGGAATGTGCCCCTTGCGGTCATCAGCGAAGCCCTCGGCCACGACAACGAACAGACCACGCGCATCTACCTCGACTCTATCCGGACATCGGTAGTGGACGATGCAAACCGCATGATTATCGAGGGGTTGTAAAAGCGGCCACGGCAAGGCGGTTTACGAGTGAAACGTGAAGAAAACGACAATGTCGGTCTCTGCGCAAGAGACCGACAAGGGACTTATATGCCTATAAAACATGAGGTTAGAGGATTCACACGGCGTGTGTCATGCTGCTTTTGGAATATATTTTTCAAGAAAAGAATAAAATAATTGTATGGAAATGATTGGCTATCAATAAACTTTTCATAATTTTGCAGGTGGATGTCGGTCTCTTGCGCAGAGAACGACAAGAAAGGAAAATGTAAAATCAATAAAAGAATTAAAATTATGGAACCAAACAGAACTCCAAAACAATACCTGATAAAGTTTACATTGGCAACGAACGAATTGAAAATCAGATTCCAAAGCGACTATGATTACAGCCAAGAGGACTCCATCCCCCACCTTTATGATGAGATAAAGCATCTCATTCAACTGTCTCATGACAAGGCAAAAACAGATGAGAAAGAAACTATATTCGCCAGTAATATAAAATTATTCATGGACGGAAAGGAAGAAGCTATATTCACCTCTGAAAAGAGCTTGCAAATATACCCTCCACTAAAATAAAAATCGAAGAAACTATAACGAACAACATATTAAAACAGAACTTCTATGAGAAAAATTTACCTCTTCACATTCATGATGTTACTGCTTGTCCACCTTAAAGGACAAGCACAACAAATCACATTGCACGTAGAACGGGCCGGAACCCTACACGGCATGATTAACGCAAGCAGGCTTCCTTACATTACCGACCTCAAACTTACAGGGGAACTTAATGGCACGGATATTAGTTTTATTCGGACATTGGTAAAAAAGAATCTACGATTCTTAGATTTATCAGAGGCACGAATCGTTGAAGGAGGTGCTATTTATTATTCAAACTATCGTACAAGTAACGATATTATCGGTTCATACATGTTTTATAATCCTGACTACAGCCCGATAAGCCCATGTGCCATATCAAAGATAAATCTACCCAACTCGGTCACAGGTATTGAAGAGGGTGCTTTCAATGATATGAACCCCGAAAGTTAGACAAAAAACTTTCGGGGTTTTATTATGTCTACA
>ENA-ORTN01000940-ORTN01000940.1-human-gut-metagenome-genome-assembly--contig:-NODE-940-length-31021-cov-9.231641_pt1 | contig 31021 bp, 36 predicted proteins | sample MGYA00242070_ERZ509189 | MGnify/ENA primary metagenome ERZ509189 (study PRJEB26280, sample SAMEA2338821) | human gut metagenome | biome: human gut; feature: human-associated habitat; material: faeces...
TGCGACCTCCTGGTCCCAAACCAGGCGCTCTAGCCAAGCTGAGCCACACCCCGATGGTGTTTCTTTTGTGTCACATTTTGTATCAGCTCCGTGACACAAGACATATTATATATGACCTCATACTAATTGTCAACAACTTTTTTTGTTTTTTTTATATTTTTTTCAAAAGTGCGGATTTTCTTGAAAAATCAATGGTTTCCGCACTTTTTATTATATTCTAATTTAAATATTTCTGCGTAATTTCAAGTTTTCCGTTACTGTCAATCTGCATGATCATATAACTAGGCTTTCTCCCCGGCTGTCTTGGATAACAAAGGCTTCCCGGATTCAATGTAATAAGCCCTTCTTCCTTTTCATAAAACGGACGATGCGTATGGCCATACATCACAATATCCGCTCCTCGCCCTCTTGCCTCCTGTTTCAACCGCGTTTCTCCCATAGATACATAATACCCGTGTCCGTGCGTTGTAAATATATGATATCCCTCTACCATGAATTCTTCTTCTCCAGGCAGATCTGAAAAAAAGTCATTATTTCCACGCACCATATGTACCGGACAATCTGCAACAGCCGGAATATAATCCTCATCCCCCTCTACATCTCCAAGATGGATCAGCATATCTAAGGGCCGTTCTTTCTCTATTACACGGTCAAAATTCTTATGAGAACCATGTGTGTCACTTATGATCAATATTTTCATATCTATATCTTCACCCTAACTTTTATTTATGCTCAAGAATCTTACGAATCTTTCTTAGTCCCTCGCCTCTGTGGCTCAGTTCATTTTTCTTTTCCGGTGAAAGTTCTGCGCTTGTACAGCCATACTCCGGAAGGAAGAATATCGGATCATACCCAAATCCGTTTTCTCCCGCGATCTCATGGCCAATAATTCCCTCCATAGTACCTCTTACCACTTCACAGGAACCATCCGGCATGGCCGCTGCAATCGCACATACGAATCTTGCCGTACGTTTTTCATCAGGGACTCCCTCAAGACGATCCAGCAATGTCTGATTCTTAATGTCATAGGAAGTATCTTCTCCCATATAACGTGCAGAATAAATCCCCGGTTCCTTGTTCAGATAATCAATTTCAAGTCCGGAGTCATCTGCCAGAACCACTGCATTCTTATATTCTGGCATCTGATTTGCAATCTTTGCAATCTCTGTAGCTTTGATCATGGCATTTTCTTCAAAAGTTGCCCCGTCTTCTACTACATCAGCCTTAATCCCCGCTTCTTTCTGTGACAGGATCTCTACTCCCAGATTACTCAGGATTGCACGGATCTCTATCATTTTATGTTCATTTCCCGTCGCAAATATAATTTTTTCCATCTTATCTTTTCTCCTGTTTTTCTCCCGGACGCTTTGCCTTAGGTGGTTTTGGTCCCAGGAACTGGTAAAAATATGTCTTCAACATTCCATTGTAAATTTTCCGGTTACGATCTGCTTTTCGTCCGAAATAGCGTTCTGCATCCTCATAAGAAGTAATCATGTATGCTGACCACGAATCCAGATTTTTAAAACTCTCGCCAAATGTTTTATATAATGCCGGCAGGTCTTTCTTATCTTCCAGCCTCTCCCCATATGGCGGGTTCGTAATAATAAATCCATATTTCTTCGGGTGGCTCAAATCTTTTACATCTCTTTCCTGAAAATGTATCAGATGATCTACTCCTGCTTCTCTTGCATTGCGTCTTGCAATCTTAATTACAGAACCATCTGCATCATACCCTTGAATGTCAACTTCTATGTCATCATCGATCAGTTCATTTGCCTCATTCACCGTATCATACCAAAGCTTCTTTGGAATCAGATTCGTCCATTCTTCCGCTGTAAATGACCGGTTCATTCCGGGTGCGATATTTGCTGCGATCATCGCTGCTTCTATAGGAAATGTTCCACTTCCGCAAAACGGATCTACAAGAATCCTGTCTTTGTGCCATGGCGTCAGCATGATCAGTGCCGCTGCAAGTGTCTCTGTGATCGGAGCTTTTCCCGCAACTTCACGATACCCTCTCTTATGCAGTGATACTCCCGATGTATCGATACCGACCGTTACCACATCTTTTTTCAGAAAAACTCTTACCGGATAAGCCGCACCGTCTTCTTCAAACCACTCTACATGATATTTCTGTTGAAGTCTTCTTACCATTGCCTTTTTCATTACTGACTGGATATCCGATGGACTGAATAATTTACTTTTTACAGATGCTGCTTTCGCAATCCAGAATTTTCCATTTTCCGGTATATAATTTTCCCAGTCGAGTGCCTTTGTATTCTCAAATAATTCTTCATAACTGGTAGCCTTAAAGCTTCCTACTTTTAAGAGCACCCTTTCTGCAGTTCTCAGGAATATATTAGCACGGCAGATTGCTTCCGCATCTCCCCAAAATCCAACTCTTCCATCTTCTACTTCTGAGATATCATATCCCAGATCCAGTATCTCTCTTTTTAATACTGCTTCCAATCCAAAATGACAGGGAGCGATCAATTCCATTTTTTTCATCTATTTCTCCATATAATAAATATTAATTTCTACTTCTTTATCTTACTGACAAGTAATAGTTTTTGTCAATATGTTTTGCTATATCGTATGTAAACCCCAAAACAGGACGTGCGTTTGCACGTCCTGTCCGGAAAGCTTTTTCCTAATACTGACTGTTTTCATTTCCGTAATTATAAGAATTCTTGTCTTTCGCATCTTTATCATATGCGTTTTTGTTCGATGCATTCTTATCGTATGCATTTTTTCCATATGAATTCTTATTTGATGTGTTTCTGGATGCATTTTTGTTTGATGTGTTCTTGTCTGATGCGTTATGACAGTTTTCTGATGAGTTGTAATTTTTAGCCATTTTGAATTCCTCCTAATCTTTTTTGCTACGAGATTAGTATGTCCTGTCATTCATTGATTATACATCCGGCGATATATTAAGAATTTTTTAATATTTTTCTTGATTTTTACATTTTACTATATTATACTGTTGTTGTAGAAAGAATACTTTCTACAACCCCTTATTAATTATTTATACTCCCCTCAAAAGACCGATGGCTCCCCCATCGGTCTTTTATTTTTGCATATATCAAATTTTCAAAAAATCAACGAGTCTTTCCGCTCTCTCACCTTCTGGAATCCTTCACCAGCTTTAAAATCAGACACAGGATCAACAGCGGAACAAATATCGGTGCCAGAATGCTGATGATTCCCCCAATTACAGCCACAACTAATACGATAACACCAATGATTCCAAGAAGAAGCACCAGTTTCTTCCACCATGTATCAAGTCCGAAGACATGCACTCCTCTGTGTCCTGATTCCTCGTCATAGCCCTGTTCATACGTCCGGCTTCTCTGTCTTTCCGGCTCATAGCTGTCATATGTTTCCCCCGTATTTCCCTTGATTTCTTCCGAGGTAATGATATTCTTCGCAATTGCCCATGGATCGCCAAGCTCTTCTATTACTTCTGACTCTTTTCTGCCTTTTCGCACTTCTTCTGTAATATAATCATTATAATAATCCACATTATCCCGAATTACATTTCCCGAAAGGTCATTCGCAAGCGCTTTTTTTAATTTATCTAAAAATTCCCGTTTTGTCATGATTGCCCTCCTTACAGGATTTTACATACTTTGGTATAAAAAACCCTGAACTTAGAATAGCACAATCATGTGTCCATTCCAAGTCCAGGGTTCTTAAATTTTTCTAATGTATTTCTAAAATAATTTCTTCGTCTAACGAATGACCTGCTCTTTTTTGTTTATACTTCAAATATCAGATCTCCGTAAGAAGGCATCGGCCATGCTTCTTTATCAACAATCATTTCCAGTTTATCAACCGGTGCACGGAGCGCTTCCATAGCAGGTACTACATCGGAGTGATAAAATCTTGCCTGATCTTCTCCCTCTTCCATAGCTGCTGCCTGATCTGTTACAACCTTCAGTGCTTCCAACGCTTTCTTAGACTCTGCTAATAATCCGGATACTTCTGTCAGAAGTTCTGCCTGAACAGATGCATCTGCGCCGGCTTCTTTTACTACAACTACTGTATCTGCAAGTTCTTTCGTATATTTAATAATTGCAGGAATAATCTGTTTGCTTGCCATATCGATCATAGTACGTGCTTCAATATTGATTGCCTTTGCATAGCTTTCAAATTTGATCTCTGCACGGGATTCCAGCTCAGCTTTTGTAAATACTTTGAATTTTTCAAACATATTGATAGCCTTGTCTGTAGTCAGGGCAGGTATTGCTTCTACCATAGATCTGATATTTGGAAGTCCACGTCTTTCAGCTTCCTCTACCCATGCATCTGAGTATCCATTACCGTCGAATACCACTCTCTGATGCTCTGTCGCATATTTCTTGATCAGGTCATGAACTGCTTCATCAAAGTTATCTGCTTTTTCAAGGACATCACAAGCCTCTGAGAATGCTTCTGCAACGATTGTATTCAGTACTACGTTTGGTCCTGCGATTGAATCACGGGAACCTACCATACGGAATTCGAATTTGTTACCTGTGAATGCAAATGGTGATGTTCTGTTACGGTCTGTTGCATCTTTTGCAAGATCCGGAAGTGTGTCAACTCCTGTCTGAAGTTTTCCACCTTTCAGACTGTGTGTAGCTTCTCCTGTACTGATCAGCTGTTCCAGCACATCCTCTAACTGTTCTCCAAGGAATACAGAAATGATTGCCGGTGGTGCCTCATTGGCTCCAAGTCTGTGATCATTTCCCGGGTCTGCAGCAGATTCACGAAGAAGATCTGCATGTGTATCTACAGCTTTCAGGATACATGTAAGTACCAGTAAGAACTGAATATTTTCATGAGGAGTTTTTCCTGGCTCTAACAGATTCTTTCCGTCGTCTGTTGTAAGAGACCAGTTATCATGTTTACCAGAACCATTGACTCCTGCAAATGGTTTCTCATGAAGTAAGCACTTCATACCATGCTGGCATGCAACTCTCTTCAGAGTCTGCATTACGATATGGTTATGATCCAGTGCTACGTTACACTCTGCATAGATTGGTGCAAGTTCATGCTGAGCAGGTGCAACTTCGTTGTGCTGTGTCTTAGATGTTACACCAACTTTCCAGAGTTCTTCGTTAACATCTTTCATGAATCCTGCGATTCTCTGGCGGATGGTTCCGAAGTAGTGGTCATCTAATTCCTGTCCTTTTGGAGGCATTGCTCCGAACAGTGTACGTCCTGTATAGATCAAGTCTTTTCTCTGTAAGAATTTATCTGCATCTACAAGAAAATATTCCTGCTCTGGTCCTACAGAAGGAGTTACTTTCTTAGATGTTGTATTTCCAAACAATCTTAACAGTCTCAGCGACTGCTCATTGATTGCCTGCATAGAACGAAGAAGTGGAGTTTTCTGATCAAGTGCCTCTCCTTTGTATGAACAGAATGCTGTCGGGATACAAAGTGTTGCGCCTGCTGCATCATGTCTTACGAATGCTGGTGATGTACAATCCCATGCTGTATATCCTCTTGCTTCGAATGTTGCACGAAGTCCGCCTGATGGGAATGAAGATGCATCCGGCTCACCTTTGATCAGTTCTTTTCCTGAAAAGCTCATCAGTACTTTTCCATTTGGAAGTGGTGCTGAAATAAATGAATCATGCTTTTCAGCAGTTACACCTGTCAGAGGCTGAAACCAGTGAGTATAATGTGTAGCCCCTTTCTCAATTGCCCATTCTTTCATCTCATGTGCAATTACATCTGCTGTAGCAAGGTCTAATTCCTTACCTTCTTCAATTGTTTTCTTCAGATCCTTATAGACTTTCTTTGGAAGACGTTCCTGCATTACAGTGTCATTGAATACGTCTTCGCCAAATATCTTGGCTACATTAATTGCTTCACTCATGTCTCCTCGTTTCCTTTCTCATTGTTATTTATAGTATAAGTTTCACACTATGGTATACATAAAATCTGTTGTATGTACTTTCTGTGCATACCATGATATGAAAAAAGGCACTCCAACTTCCGTTGGAACGCCTTTGTTCTTCCTATGCCAGTTAGTATAACTCAACCAGTCAAAAAAGGCAAGTGAAAATTTTTAATTATTCAGCTTTTCCTACTGAACCAAATAATTCCATCTTCTCTTTAACTGTTGCCTGGATAGCTTCAGCACCTGGTTTCAGGAGTTTACGAGGATCGTATCCTTTTCCTTCCAGATCTTTTCCTGCTTCAATATATTTACGTGTAGCATCAGCGAATGACAGCTGGCACTCTGTATTAACATTAATCTTAGCAACTCCGAGACTGATTGCTTTCTTAATCATATCGTCCGGAATTCCTGTACCACCGTGAAGAACTAATGGCATTTTTCCTGTCAGCTGCTGAACAGCATCCAGAGTCTCAAAGCTTAATCCTTCCCAGTTAGCCGGGTATTTTCCATGAATATTACCGATACCAGCTGCAAGCATGTCAACACCGAGATCAGCAATCATCTTACACTCGTTAGGATCAGCACATTCACCTTTACCGATAACTCCGTCTTCTTCTCCACCAATAGATCCTACTTCGGCTTCGATAGACATTCCTTTTTCTCTGCAGATAGCGATAAGTTCTCTTGTCTTCTCTACGTTCTCTTCAATTGGATATTTAGATCCGTCGAACATGATTGAAGAGAATCCTGCATCAATACATTTTTTACATCCTTCGTATGTTCCGTGGTCAAGGTGTAATGCTACAGGAACTGTGATGTTAAGTTCTTCCATCATAGCTTTAACCATAGCTGCTACAGTCTTGAATCCTGTCATGTATTTTCCAGCCCCCTCAGATACACCTAAGATAACTGGTGACTTTAACTCTTCTGCTGTAAGGAGAATAGATTTTGTCCACTCTAAGTTGTTGATGTTAAACTGTCCTACTGCGTAATGACCTTCTACTGCCTTATCGAGCATTTCTTTTGCTGATACTAACATATGTTATTCCTCCAATTCTTGATGCCATAAGTATTACTACTTTCACTATGACAAATTTGTTTCACTTGCATTATATATCATAACTTCTAAAAAAACAAGAAACTTATCCGGCCAATTATGAAAACGGCAAGATATATCAAGATAACAATGTATCCTGCCCTGTCTTCTTTTTTATATGTCAACGGATACATTCTTGAAGTTTCTGTGCTTCCGGTATATCCCCGCGCTTCCATCGCCATAGCCAGATCCGATGATCTCCTGACCGTCATCAGAAACAGCGGAAACAATAACGTCATAACCCCTTTACATTTTTCGACAACATTTCCCTCTTCAAACCTTGCACCTCTTGCCGCCTGTGCATCCATCAACACATTTAACTCTTCCAGCATAATCGGGATAAAACGAAATGCTATCATCACGATCACTGCCATCTCATGTACCGGGACTCCAATCTTCCCCAATCCCGAAAAAGCCTTCTCCAGACCATCTGCCAGTTCTTTCGGCGTTGAAGTGTAAGAAAGCAGAGACGCACCTGTGATCATCAAAGCTATCCTTGCTGTCATCTGCACTGCTTTCCATATTCCCTGTTTTGTTATGGTAAATATCCAAACAGATGCGACCGCATCTCCCGGTGTATACAGCATACGGAACAGAAAAGTAAAGCAAAGCAGAACAAGAATTCCTCTTAATCCTTTTAACAAATATCCCACTGGAACTCTTGCAAGCCTATAAAGAACCAGCATTACAATCAGACATCCGAGATACCACCAGACATTTTTTACAAGAAATAAAGAAATAATATAAACCAGAACTCCCATCAGTTTTGTTCTCGGATCCATCCGGTGAATCACAGATTCCGAATCATAATATCTTCCAATCGTAATATCCCGAATCATCTTTCCTTCTCTCCTTTAAATATTCTCACCAGCATCTCTTCAGCATCCGCTACATTGATTGCCGGCCTCGGCAAAGGCAGACCTTCCTGTATCAGCGAATATGTCAAATGCGTAATCTGCGGGATTCCTATATGCATTTCTTCTAACTCTTCCACTCTTCCATATACTTCTTCCGGAATGCCATCCATTGCGATCTTTCCTTCATGCATCACCCATACCCGATTAGCAAATTGAGCTACATCTTCCATATGGTGCGAAACCAATATAATTGCATTATTTCGTTCTTTCCTTATCCTGCACAACAACTCGAATATTTCATTTTTTGTTTCAGGATCAAGTCCTGCTGCCGGTTCATCTAACACCAATATCTCCGGCTGCATCGCCAGTACTCCCGCAATCGCAACGCATCGTTTCTGACCTCCCGAAAGTTCCATCGGACTCAAATGATAATACTCTTTTGAGATTCCGACAAGCTCCAGACTTTCTACTGCAGACTTTTCAGCCTCTTCTTCACTCATTCCAAGATTCAGCGGCCCATACATAACATCTTTCAGAATCGTCCTGCCAAATAATTGCTGCTCCGGATACTGAAATACAAGACCAACTTCTTTTCTTAATTTTGAAATCGGATATTTTTTACTATATATATTTTCCCCATTGAAAAAGATCTCTCCCGATTCCGCCTTCAGCAGACCATTCAGATGCTTGATCAATGTTGTCTTTCCCGACCCGGATGTACCAATCAGTCCTATAAAATCATGTTCTCTAATCTCAAATGAGACATCTTTCAAAACATCTATCTTCCCTTTTGCCGAATCTGAATAAGAAAATGTGATATGTTTACCTTGCAGCATCCTTTTTGCCTCCACATTTACTTCTGTATAATTTCACGATTTTTTCGATCATTTCCTGTTCCTGTAAAACCGGACCCTCTAATCCAATTTGCTGTTTTTCTAATCTCATTCCCAACTCTACAACCGGCGGAATATCCATTTTTGCCTTTTTTAACAATTCGTAATCCGCAAATATTTTCTTCGGAATGTCATCCCCGATGATTTTCCCATCCTTCATCAATACAATACGGTCTGCATCTACTACTTCATCCGTGTGATGCGTAATCAGAATAATCGTCATTCCTTCTTTTCGATTCAATTCTTTCACGATATTTATTACTTCTTTTCTTGAATCCGGATCAAGCATAGCTGTCGGTTCATCTAACACCAGACATGCCGGAAGTCCTGCCAGCGCATCGGCCGTTGCCAGTCTCTGTTTTTGTCCGCCGGATAATATGGAAGGTGACGCCTTTCTCCGATCCCACAGCTTCACTTTTCGCAAAACAGTTTCTACAATTTTTCTTATTTTTTCCGGTTCTATATTTTTGTTTTCCGGACCAAATGCAACATCTTCTTCTACACTCGTCCCAATGATCTGGTTATCCGGATTCTGAAATACCATGCCAACCTGACTTCTGATTTCCCAGAGCCTTTCTTTTGCATGTGTATCTTTCCCGTCAATCCATACCGTTCCTTCATTCGGAAGCAGCAGTACATTTAAATGCTTTGCCAATGTAGACTTTCCGGAACCATTCGGTCCTAAAATTGCCACAAACTGACCAGACGGAATATCTAATGATATTCCGTCCAATACTGTCTTCTCACTTTTTGTATTTTCATCTTTCCATATCGTATACTTATGTACCAGATTTTCAATCTTTATCATATGAGATTTATGCCTCTTTCTTAAAATTATCCATGAATCTCATCGGCATTGCCTTAATGAGCAGGCATCCAATAATACATGTTCCGATCTTATCGATTAAGTTTGATGCAACATTTCTAAGGAATGAAGCCTGGAAAATTGATTTTCCCCCCTGTACCAGTGACATTACCAACATATCAGATACAGATCCATTCAGTCCACCATATACATAGATTCCGATTGGTGTTCCAATTGCCGGGCAGATAAAACTAAGCGCAATACCTGTAATCACTGCAGGTACGATTCCAAATTTCCATTTTTTTGCCACAAGACCTACGATCAGACCTACTGCCATATTTACCAGACAGAATGGGATATCTGACACACTGTAGATCAGCCCCGTAATAATATTACTCAATGCTCCTACAATAATTCCCGGTACCGGACCAAGAATTGCTGCGGAAAGCACAGTTCCCAGTGTATCCAGATATAACGGGATTCCCAGTGCCGATGTGATAATTCCAAGCACGATGTTCATTGCTACTGCAACACCGCAAAAAGTTGTTACATAGACTTTTCTGTTTTTCATTTTGTTCTCCTCTTTTCTCTCTAACCTTTAGTTGTTCAGCAGTTGCACTGCTTCTTTCATCGTCACAATAGGAATCTCCATATTTCTTTTTTGAAGTTCTTTTTCCAGTACTTCCATATACACACCCGGATTTTCTGTCATTTTCAGAGATTTCTGAATGTCCTGTATTCTTTTTTCATCCGTACCAATCTCACCTTTCCATTCTCCTTCACAGGTCAGATGATATCCACAGTTCGGACTGCCCTCTACAGAAACAATCCCCAGAACATGGAATTTTTCCACATGTTGTGCGTATTCCTGCAACTGAAGCAGAACCGGTTCAAGAATTTTACGGCATTGTTCCATGTAAAATGGATGTTGAAACTGGTTCTTCACATGTCCCCATCTCTGAGATCCATACATAATAAATTCCGGACAAGGCAGTTGAAGCAGCTGTACATCTTTTTTCAAAATAAGCTGCATCAGTTCTTCACGGATTTTATATTCTTCAGCCAGCTCAGCTTCATCCTGTTCTACTTTTGCCGCATTATTCAAAATACAATGAGATACTACCAAAAGATTTTTCATAATTCCTATTCCTTTCTGACTGCTTCAATAGTAGCATTTATTGTCTGCTTGTTGAAATTGTTTTTCTTTATATAAAGGGTATATTATAGATTTCATCTATAATATTAACAAATAAATTTTATTAGATTTTGCTTCGAGTATTTTAGTGATATACCGAGAACTTATCCTCAGCCTTTTCTCTTACATACTTAGATTAAAAAGAAAAAAAGATCTACAGAACATTCTGCAGATCTTCATCAGTGACTCCGAGGGGAATCGAACCCTCTGGACAAATTTACTCAGCCTTGTAAAATCAAGGAATTTTAACACTTATAAATTATGCGTGACACCATCGTGACACCATACAAGATATAGAAAGGAGAATTTTCAGTACACCTGTAAAAAGCAACGATTTAAGCTTATCAATATTGGTATGTTTAAATGATTGTTTTTGTTTATCAATATAATAGGAAGAAACAGACTTTTGTTCATTCATTATTTGTAACATATAAACGAAAATAAGCTATACGCTCCAACATGGTATAACTTATTTCTTATCAGATAGTCCTAACATATAATCAGAAGACACATTATAAAATTTGCACAATGCAATCAGATATTCAATAGGCATTGGACGCTTTTCTAGTTCGTACTGTGAATATGTTGTTTGTGCCACGCCTAACATATCTGCTATTCGTTTTTGTGACAAATCTCTATCCTCTCTTAGATTTCGCATACGTTCTGAATATTTCATATGTTCACCTCAAACAGAGTTTATAATATTCTCTTTAGTATCATTGCTTTTTAACTCGTTCCGAGTTAGAATGATTTAAAATACATTATTAAGGGGGCAAACATGGAATTTAAAGATATGTCCACAGAAATGACAGAACAAGAAATCATAACCGCATTATATATGATATGTCCAGACTCATTATATAAACGTTATAAAAGAGAAAAAGGATATATAAGTGTTTGGTATTCACTGCCGAATGATACAGAAACAGACAAACATCATTTAGAGTTACTTCCAGATAATGTTTACATTTTCGATAATGAAACAGAACAAGAATTAACTGACGGTGACGCATTCTTCCGCTATCATCAACTAACAGTTGCTAAAGGATATAGTTATCTCTGGAAGGGTAATCCATTCATCATATAATTGATATAATGCCATAAAGAAGCAAATAAGACGTTTTCTATAGTCTATGCACCTCTTATGGCATTATTTATTTTAAAGCCTTAAAATGGGAAATATGAGCTTACAGAAGTATATAGAAATAGGATTTAAAGTTAGAAATGAAAATAAATTAAAAAATATTTAAAGTTTTTCAAAAAAGTATTGACATATATTTTAAGTAAGTGTATAATATAAATATATTTGATTTATTATTTCAATCAAATATTCTATCAACATCATTTCAGCGCATAGTCGGCTGAACAAATCCAAACAGTAAGTGAAGTAATTAAATATTTTTTAATTTAAACAGAAGTATTTGTATGTGCATTTTTTGTTCATATGAATTTTTGCATACAGAATTAAGAGGTTAAAACAATGTTAAACAAATGTATAGTGAAGTTAATTAAAAATAATATAGATAGAATCCAGATACAAAGGCAAAGGTATTTTTCGATTCAATAGGTGTGCGTAAATATGTAAGCACGTAATCATCATTTCAAAAAGCCTATAGGAAAAACCTTTGGTCAAGAGCCATTGTACCTGTTATTTGCCAACATTGTACGTGGTTCTTTTTTTGTACCCAAAATACAAAAAGAGGTGATGATTTTTGAAAGAGAAACAAAAGCCACAGCTCGACTGTGGTGTAGATGGAATTAATATCATGTTCGCTACTAATTACGAATTGGAACAGGATATTTACCATTTCACTAGAAATGAATGTAACAAGAAAATAGAATATGCAACATTGAAGAAGATAAAAGCAACGAATGAGCAGATTGAATATGCTCTGTATGTGAACTTACCCAAAATACTTAGAAACACTAATATACAGCCATACAGTGTCTTGGACTGCACGAAGTATGCAAGTGTATACCAGTTCTTGTTCGACCAGTTGACGCAGTTATTTGGAATGAATATACCAGAGTTAATTGTCACAGGCATTGAATGTAGCTTTTCATATACACTTGCAGACAAAGAGTTATTAAAACCAATGCTCAACTATATTACAAGGGCATTCATAAGCAAAAACAATGGGATGCACGTGTACGTGAAAGGTGTTCAGAGCAAAAGATATGAAAAATGTGAGATTTATTGTGACACATTGCAAGTCCAAAGCTTTAGGACTTCCCGAGCGTCTGATTGCTTAGGGTCTTTCAAGTGCTATAACAAATTGCAGGAACAACTAGACCATGAAACCGTCTTAGAAATACAGGAACAAATAAAACAGCAAATGAAAGAAGAAGGAATTCTTAGGTTTGAATGGATTCTAAACAAACGTGGAGTTAACCGAATACTTGGACAAAACACGGTATTATGGTCTGTTCTCTCAGCAAACAGTATAAAAGCACTGATGGCATCTTATAAAAAACAGTTGTTTGAAATTGACCAATTATATGACAGAATGAACCGTCTGGGGCGTGATATAAGATATGTTATGAGAAAAGATGCACACTGTTACAATCCAAAAGAATTTGTGTTAGCGCACAAGGACATATGCGAGTTAGATTATTCTTTTATAAAATACGGGTTAACAGAAAAATATGGTGGTAATAAACGCACCGCACAAAAGACAGCAAGCAGGCTTAAGACTGAATTGGCTGACAGAATACATTTCACAGAGGGATTAATCGAGGAATTACGTCTGTTGAAACGATTGTTACTAGCAATGTAATGTCCCCAAAAATGTAGACATGTAAAAAAGGCAATTTTACAAAACCATGGTTTTAATGCCTTTAAAACATAAATAGACGCAAAAAACAACCAAACAAGAGAAACAAGCATATCAATAGAGTTGGTATTAATTGATATAGAGGAGTGATGTTACTTGAGTGTTGGAAGGAAAAGAACAACAGAGCACGAAAAGGATGCGATAAAACAGTTCAACGCACTTATTAAAGAACATAGTTTAGATGCAGTAGAAAATATTGTAAAAATATCTAATAGGGCAATGGATGAAAATGTTCGATTGAAGGCGAATGTTTGGATTGCTGAGAAATTAGTAGGAAAGAGCTATTCCATTGCAGATGTTGAAGGTAATATTCAAGACAATGACATAAACATTTTCTTGAATGTAAGGAATGCAACAACAAATGATTCAGAGTCTGATTCAGAGTCATGGAACGATGATACCAGTGAGTTAGACAACTGGGGTGAAGATGATATATATAAATAATAAAAATGGCTTAAATCGCAAAATATGAGCTTGTAGAGCCATAAGAAAAGGAGAAATTTTTATGACATATGCAGAACGTGCTTATTATAGCAGACACAAAAAGAAAATAGAAAGCACAGAGGATTACTTAAATCATGTAACCAAAGCTTATAACGAAATCTATTCGTTGATTAATAAAGTGAATGACAGCAAAGGATGTATTCAAGCATCTAACGAGATTAATGCATTTGCAGAGATAGTAGGAAAAAATGCTACAGACGTGTTAAAGCTTAGGAAACAGCTTATAAACCGTATTGAGACAGTACTTGAAGACAATGACACTAAGATACAGGACTTGAAACAGGAAATTAAAGATATTCAGTCATTTGATGTAAGCGACACAATGGAAGAAGCAACAAAGCTCGACAGACTAGCAACAAATAGAATGTATGAGTTGATGGTAAGCTTTAATGGTAACAGTAATAGCACCAAAAGGAAATTAGGGAACATTATACTTAACAAAAATGGTTTAGACAGAATCTCTGCAACAGCCTTATCTCGCTTGTGCGCAATCCCTGCTTATGCAGACTTCTTCAAGCCAAGTTACAAAGAAATCATTGCAGAAGCTATGAAGTCAGATGCACAGAAAACATATGAAAGAAACTCTCAGCCAGTCATAGAAGAGAAAAACAGAGCAATCGGAAAAACTTATATGAGCAATTTCCTTCTACGAAAAGCACTGAGTATGGCAAATACGGCAGTTTCATCAGACGAGGTGGCAAGTAATGAATAAGAAAACAGACTTGGAAAAAGTAGCCGTACAGGTAAAAAGAACTTTGACTGCACAAAAGCGTAAACAGAAGCTTGCAGAATTACCAGACTGTCCTGTTCTTCTCTCACTGAATGAGTTGACAACCAAGACAGGACTTTCATATTCCTTTCTAAGGAGAATGATTGTAGAAGAAAGGCAAGTGCCTTATATACAGGTAGGAACAAAATACATGGTAAACTATAACTTATTCTTACAAAGACTAAGTGAAAAGGGGGATTAATAATGGAAACATCAACAAAAGACAATGCAAAGATGGAACAACAGAAAGAAAAGCTCGTTATGTATAAAGTGATTCGTGATGCATACAATCAGAAATTTAGAGTCAGAACATGGTTGTTCTACAAGATACTGTCACATATGATGGACAAGCTTGGAAGGGAATGCACAATCTTTTACCTAATGTCTTCAATGCGGAAGATACAAAAACAGAATAGATAATCAATGCGAATTGTTTACACAATTCCAAAGTACAGAACAAAAACAAGTATATTTTACAGGATGAACAGCAAAACAATATCAGATATAAGGTGGTTTAAGCAGAATTGTATATGAAATGTGTGTGCTCTATTAAACAAATACGCATTTGTCGTATAGATTAAATCTTAACCACCTTATATCAAAACAAACATAACAACAGGGATGAAGGAGATACAAATTATGAAGGAACTTTAAAATGATTGGAGATATTTATATTATGAGTGGTATTAATTATTATTACACATTTCCTTGCAATTCACACGCAGATGCGTTTATGATAAATAGTACAGGTGTACTGGAAAGTACAGAAGAAATGAAGAAAACAGAAATATTAGAAAAATACGGAGATGTAATCAAACACTATGGAACTGGTGAAGACAGCTACTACTACTTCCGTATACCAGACAAAACAATAAAAGGTGGTGCATTTCGCAGAAAGAAAAAAAGTAGAGAACAAATAGAAGATGCACTGTACAAATACTATCTTGCAAAAGAAAAGGAAGAAAAAGAATCCTCTAGCAAAGATAAAACTACTTTTGAACAGCTTTTCTATGAATTCATGGAACACAAAAAAGAAAAAGTCAGTGCAGGCACTATAAGACGCATGATGATTGACTGGAAGAAATATTACAATACAAAACAGGATTTCATACATAAGCCTTACAAAGAGATAACTCCTATTGATATTGATGATTTTCTCAATGGTATTGTAAATACAACCGAAATAAAGGACAAGGCATTTTGTAACATGTGCGGAATCTTAAAGCAAACATTCAATTATGCTGTTTCCGCAAGGTATATTTCTGGAAATGAAAATCCTTACCGTGTTGAAGTAAACAAGAAAAAGATTATTCCTACCAGAAAGAAACCTAGTGAAGAGGAAGTTTACAACGCAGAAGAGACACAAAAGCTCATAACTGAGATGAAACGCAGATTACAGAACAATCCTGCAAACACAAGCCTGCTTGCTATAATGCTTGAATTCGAGTTAGGAACTCGTAGAGGTGAAATACTTGCCGTAAAGGATTCAGACATCGCAAACGGCGAAATACACATTCACAGGCAGATTGTAGATGTGTACGATGTATCAGATTTAAATAATGCAAAACTTAAAGGATATAAAGCAGTTGAATATACAAAATCTGATGCAGGAGATAGATATATTCCTCTTACACATAAGGCAATGCAATATATTAAACAGATACGTCAGATAAATTCAGAAACAGGCGAATACTATCAAGACTTCCTTTTCGTACAAGATGGCTATCTGATTAATCCAAACAAATTATATAACATCATTAAAGATGCATGTAAGCGTTGTATCAATATTCCAGTGAAAGGAACGCACAGAATTAGAAAAACCGTAATTTCAACTCTAATTAACAATGGTGTGCCAATCAGTACAGCAAGCGAACTTGCAGGACATGTTGATGAAAGAACAACCATAAAAAATTATTTGTTTGATACTGACAAAGAAAAAGAAAAGAAGGTATCTATCTTAAAAGCATTAGGTGATACCACAATATCTAGTGAATCGGAAATAGAAACTGTGACAAAGCGTGACAAAAACATTATATTATTTCCGATAAATAAAAAAGCAGGAAACCCTTATAATAAAAGGATTTCCCACTAATTATCTCAGTGACTCCGAGGGGAATCGAACCCCTGATTCCAGCGTGAGAGGCTAGCGTCTTGACCGCTTGACCACGGAGCCATTTGTTTGGTACTTGCCTAGTATAGCAAGGATTTTGCAAAAAGGCAAGTACTTTTTTTAATTTTTTTAAATTTTTTGGATTTTTCTACAATTCATGGATTTTTAGTCTTCTTCATGCGTTCCCGGAACCATGATCTGAAGCTCTTTATTCAAGTTCTCAATCACAACCTCATCATGTTCACCGCCGAATTCCCCATCCAGTGTCCACGGAATCTCCTCAATCGATTCAAACATGATCCGTCCGCTCTTGAACGTATACATATATTTGGAATCCATCTGCTGAATCATCAGTGCAGCAATGATCTCCTGTAATTCGATCGGATTCTTTGGTGTCTTGATCAATGTTACTTCAAACACGCCATCATCAAACCCCACCTGTTTTCCGATCAGATTACGGAATCCGCCGACTGATCTGGAATTCGTAACCATACCATATACGAATTCATCTTCGATCACTTCATCATCATGTGTTACTTTCACTTTGTAAGAAGGAATGTTGAACAGACGCTTCGCCCCTTCCAGAACATACGCCAAATGTCCCAATACATTTTTCATTGACTGTTTGGTCTGGTACGATACATCCGTAAAAAGTCCAAATGCCGCAATATACACAAAAATATCATCATTAAATCTTCCTGCGTCGCAGGAAAATACCTCTCCATTCACAGCATTATCTGCCGCTTCCAGCAAACCTCTCGGGATGTGAAGACTGCTTGCGAAGTCATTCGTTGTTCCGGTCGGGATATAGCCGATCGGATCCCTCTTATCCCTGTCTCGCTTCATCATACCGGTCACAACTTCATCAAGCGTTCCGTCTCCTCCGCTGCACACGACCAGATCATATTCGTTTGAGTCATATTTTTTAATCTTTTTATAGGCATCACGGTATGCCTGCGTCGGATATGCTACAACCTCATATCCCGCTTTCACAAAGATATCAATAACATCTGCAAGTTTCGGTTTTAAAAGTTCTTTTCCTGCATGTGGATTATAGATAAAAAGCAAACGCTTCATAAACATGCCTCCTCCTTATCTTTCTTAATAACGAAGAGGCTATTGCAACTTCCATCACAACGGCCCCTTTATTTTACATATCGTTTCTATATTATTCTCCCGTATTACTTCTGTGCTCCAAGAAATGTTGCCACACCACTTACGGCTGCATCTTCATCCTGGCCATCTGCTACGATCGTAACATCCTCACCTTTCTGAAGTTTCAGGCTCATCATCCCCATAATACTTTTTGCGTTAATCTTTTTGCTTCCCATCAGAATGTATACCTGGCTCGCGTACTGGCTTGCTTCCTGTACAAGATGAGCCACCGGACGGTCTTCCATGTCCATATTGTTTTGAATGGTAACAGGCTTTCTAATCATAACGACTTGCTCCTCCTTGCTGTTCCCTTAACCCTTGTGCTATTTCACTTAACTTCCTGAGTCGATGATTAACCCCTGATTTACCAAGCGGGCTTGCCATCAGTTGACCCAGTTCTTTCAAAGCTGCTTCCGGATACGCCAGACGCGTAAGGGCAACGTCTCTTAATCCCTCCGGCAGCTTATCAAAACCGATCTGATCTCTGATATATGTAATATCCTCCATCTGCCTTACTGCAGCAGATACGGTTTTATTAATATTAGCCGTCTCACAATTTACTTTACGGTTCACTGAATTGCGCATCTCTTTCACAATACGTACATTCTCCAGTTCCATCAGAGCCACATGTGCTTCCATCACATTCAGTATATCTACAATCTGTGACCCTTCTTTCAGATATACCACATATGTTCTTTTACGCTGAACAATCTTGGCATCCACGCCAAAACTGTTCATCATCTCTTTCAAATGTTCTGCCTGATTCTCATCATTGCAGACAATTTCAAAATGATAGGACTTACTTGGATCACTCATAGACCCCGATGCAATAAATGCCCCTCTTATATATGCCCTTTTACAGCAGACTGCCTGCACGATCGTATCACGTATCGCCAGCAATTCTTCACCTTTTGCGTAAATATAATAGCTGTAGTTATCCTTTCCCGTATTTCTGCGGACTACGACATCAGTTTTTATATTAAACGTTTTTACCAATAATGTAAAGCATTTTCTCGCAACTCCAAGATTTTCCGTATGCACCTTAAGGCAGCATACGCCTCCGTGTCCCACCTTAAATTCTCCCGCCATGTGAACAATTGCCGATAATTCCGCAATATCACAATGTCTCGCACGGGCATAATGCTCTAACAATTCTTCTTTAACTTTTCCAGAAAATGACATCTGATCTTCTACCTCGCTTTGGTAATAGCATCCTTTCCTATATCTCGGTGTTCTATCCGGATACCATAATTATCATTCTTCTGAAGCGCCTCGTACAGCTCATTCGCGAGCGTAACCGAGCGGTGTTTTCCTCCTGTACATCCGATGCCGATCACAAGCTGTGTCTTTCCTTCCTGTACATAATTAGGAATCAGAAATTCTATCATATCCGTCAATTTTGCAAGGAACTCCCTTGCTTTGTCATTATTCATAACATATTCTCTAACTTCTCTGTCATTACCACTCTTTGGACGAAGTTCATCTATGTAATAAGGATTAGGAAGAAATCTTACATCAAATACCAGATCTGCATCTGCCGGGATTCCATATTTGAACCCAAACGACAGCACAGATATATACAGATTCTTATATTCCTTATTTTCCACAAAAATCTTCGACAGCTCTGCACGCAGTTCTCTGGTCAGCATATGACTGCTGTCAATCAGATAATCTGCCCGTTCTCTTAAGAACTTCAGGCGTTTTCTCTCTTCCCTGATTCCTTCTTCCACCCTGCCGCCTTTTCCGGACAACGGATGAAAACGTCTCGTTTCTTTATATCTTTTGATCAGAACATCATCACTGGATTCCAGATAAAGGATCTCAAATCTGGTTCCTGACTGGTCCAGATCTTTTAAAATCTTTTCAAGTTCAGAAAAATTCTGTCCGCTTCGAATGTCAACTCCAAGTGCCGCTTTATTAATCTCTGTGCCCGGAACACTTAACAGCTCCGCCATCTTCGGTATCAACGGCACCGGCAGATTATCTACACAGAAATATCCCATATCTTCCAGCATCTTAAGTGCTGTACTTTTTCCAGCTCCGGACATTCCGGTAACAATCACACATCTCATCTTAGAATTCTCCCAGTCTCTTTACTTCCGGCTGAAGCCGTACTCCAAACTCTTCATATACCTTATCAGACACCTGGTTCATCAGATTCATCACATCTGATGCTGTAGCCTGATCTTTATTGATCACAAATCCACAATGCTTTTCAGACACCTGTGCTCCTCCTACCTGGAAACCACGAAGCCCTGCATCCTGGATCAGTTTTCCTGCAAAATACCCTTCCGGACGCTTGAATGTACTTCCTGCACTTGGATACTCCAGTGGCTGCTTTGTCACACGTCTTTCCTTCAGATCATCCATCACTGCCTGGATCTTTTCTTTCTCGCCTTTTTGAAGTTCGAGCACTGCCTCTAATACGATATATCCTTTTTTCGCGATCACACTGGTACGGTATCCCAGTTCCAGTTCTTCTTTGGCAAGCGTCTTCACTTCTCCTTTATCTGTCAGTACTGTTACAGACTTAAGGACGTCTTTCATCTCTCCACCGTACGCTCCTGCATTCATTACACAGGCTCCGCCGAGCGTTCCTGGAATTCCTGCCGCGAATTCAAATCCGGTAAGTTCTGCATCCAACGCTCTCTTTGCGATCATCGAAAGCAGTGCACCAGCCTGTGCATGGATCTGTGCACCTTCCACTTTTACCTGATTCATCTGCTTATAGATCTGGATAATCACGCCCTCATATCCTTTATCCGATACCAGAAGATTGCTTCCATTTCCCACTATATAATAAGGAACTTTTTCCTGTGTACATGCTTCTATCACCTTCGCAACTTCTTCTGCTGTCTGCGGTGTCACAAAATAATCTGCCGGACCTCCCACACGAAATGTCGTGTGACTTTTCATCGGTTCGTCTTTTTTTACCTGTTCCTCTTTTAAAATACTTAATAATTTCTTTCCTAATTCCTGATTCATTCTCATCTCCACCCTTTTCATCAGCAGGTTGCTTTTTTCCAACCATTATTATATCATACAGAATTTTCAGTCCAAAAAATTCCCACCCTCAAACAATAACTACATCTTACACTAAACGTATCGCAAATTCAACGTACACTTGCAAATTTGGCGTAAATGCTGTATATTAATGCCAAGTATTTATTTTTTAAAGGAGTGGATTTTACAATTGGACACGAGTGTCGCGATACAGCTCATTATTCTATTGATTTTACTGATACTTTCAGGATTTTTTTCATCTGCGGAGACAGCTCTTACGACGGTCAACCGGATGCGTATCCGTGGTCTTGCCGACGAGGGAAATAAAAAAGCGAAGACCGTCATGCACATCACAGATGACACCAGTAAAATGTTAAGTGCGATCCTGATCGGTAATAATGTGGTGAATCTTTCCGCCGCTTCCCTTACCACAACCCTTGCTTACAACCTTGGCGGTTCTATGGTAGCAGTGGCAAGTGCTGTTTTATCTGTACTTATTATTATCTTTGGGGAGATCACACCAAAGACGATGGCTACACTGCATGCAGAGAAGATGTCTCTTCGTTATGCTCCGGTCATCAATCTGTACATCAAGGTCATGACACCATTTGTATTTATTATCAACAAGCTTTCTGATATCATTCTGCGTGTCCTCCACATTGATTCAAATGCGAAGAATAACCAGATGACAGAATCTGAGCTTCGTACGATCGTGGACGTCAGCCATGAAAGCGGTGTCATCGAATCCGATGAAAAAGAGATGATCTATAACGTGTTCGATCTCGGCGACGCAAAAGCGAAAGATGTCATGGTACCGAGAGTCCATGTTACATTCGCCGATGTAAATGCTACTTACGAAGAATTGATCGACATTTTCCGCGAGGACAAATTCACACGTCTTCCGATTTTTGAAGATACAACAGACAACGTTATCGGTACGATCAATATGAAAGACCTTCTCTTATATGATAAGGAAAAAGAGTTTCATATCCGCGACTTTATGCGTGAGGCCTATTTCACTTACGAATACAAGAACATTTCCGAATTACTTGTGGAGATGCGTCAGGCTTCTTTTAACATTGCCATCGTTCTGGATGAATACGGTGAGACTTCCGGTCTGATCACACTGGAGGATATTCTGGAAGAGATTGTCGGAGAAATTCATGATGAATATGATGAGAATGAAGAAGACTTCATAAAGCAGATCGGAGAGCGGGAATACATCGTAGAAGGCTCCACAAATCTGGATGACTTAAACGACAGGCTCGATCTTGACCTGACCTCAGAAGAGTACGATTCCGTCGGTGGATTCATTATCGAGCATCTGGACCGTCTTCCTGAGATCGGCGACGGCGTCACCACCGAAGACGGCATCCATCTGGTTGTAGAAAAATTAGATAAAAACAGAATCGAAAGCGTACATTTATATCTGCCGGAACCGAAACTGGAAGATGAAGAAGGAGACGAGGATTAACCCCGTCTCCTTTTTCATATCTCATTATTCTTCGTCTTTTACCTCTTCTCCGGCAAGTTTCAGAATATCTTCGATCTCATCCTCACTGATTCCGAGACGTTCTGCCACTTCGTCTACACTGACTTTCCGTCCGTACTCTTCTTTCATACTCTTAATTGCTTCATCAAGTTCTGTCACTTTTTCAACCATCTTGTGATTTCTTCTTTTCACCTCTGTCTGCGACTCCAGGGAAGCCATCATTCCGGCACGCACCTGCTCCAGAATCTCTTCTTCGTCTTTTTCCTTCGGAATCTCTTTCAATGCGACCATCAATGCTATATTTCCCTCCTGGATCATGTCACCGATAAACACTTCCGGATGATGCAATCTGACCGCTTCTTCCACTACTTTCGGCAGATAATAAGCCATACGTACTTCTTCCTGTGTCTCTTCTTTCATATCCCCGAGTCCGCGCAGATATTCTTCCACGTATTTCTGTTCTTCTGCACTTAATGGCTGTTTTTCTTCTTTCTCATCCTCTTTTACCGTCCCTCCGGTCTGTTTGTATCCGACTACCGCCATCTTCATCGATAACAGATAATCACAGACCAGATTCATCTGTTCCTGCGAAAGTCCGTCTTCTTCAAAGTATTTTTCCACTTCATCTACTGTGATCTTTCCATTCTGTCCTTCTGCCAGCGCCAGAATTCCCGCCAGTTTTTCTTTAAATTCCAATCTATCCGCCATATTGATAATCCTCCGTCTCTCCTGATACTCTTGTTTCTTCATCTTTTCTCAAAGTAATTCCATCATATTATGAAAATACTGCCATGTCAATCTGCTTTCTATTCCTCATCATACAGAAAACCTCTGTACACAAAAAGATCTACCCTACATTTTTCTGTAAAGCAGATCTTTTTATTACATTATAATTATATATTTATTCTTATTATTCCATAGAATGATGTCTGTATAACTCATACAGATACAGGATTCCTCCGATCAATCCCACGATCAGACCGCCATAGATTCCCGCACACATAAGATTCGTCATGTTACCGCCAATCGAGAATCCAAGGAACCTACAAACCAGCATCCCTACTCCCATTGTGATCAGCGTCCAGGCAATGATATTGATCACCAGAAATGCACTGACCGCTCCTTCTATTGTAAATTCTTTATTCAACATATTCCATAAACTTTTCATCTCAAAACGCCTCCTGTTTTCCTTGAATCTTCTCTCTATCTCATTTGCTGATTCAAGTATAAGAAGGCTATGTTAAATAGAATATCTCAGTAATGAAAAATCTATGTTAATTTTTTCATTGTACGATCAATGTCTGATATCCTGCCCGTTTCAGGCGCCGTTCCATCTGTACCGCATCATTCAGGTTGTCAAATTCACCCACATAGACTCTGTGATACGGACCGGACCGGTCAATGTATGCCGGATATTCCTGTTCCAGCAGCTCATTCAGTAGCCGGTTCGCATACCGCTGATTGCGGAACAGTCCCACCTGCACCCGGTACACCGGAACTTTTTCTTCCTGGATCAGGCCGTTACTTTCCAGTGTATCCAGGATTCCATCCGCGATTGCCTGTGCAATATCCTGGAAATTATCATCAAACAGCTGATTGTCTGTATCCGAATTGATGAATCCGACTTCTACCAGCACCGCCGGCATCTTTGTACGTTTCAAGACTACAAGATTCGGTCTTGCTTTCACCCCCAGATTCACAAACCCTACACCTTCCAGCTGCTCATTGATATTCTGTGCCATTTCATATTTTAACCCGGACAGATCATAGACCAGGCTTTCCACACCTTCCACTTCATTATCTACAGGAAACGAATTCCTGTGAATAGAAACAAAAAGATCAACTCCCGCATTATTTGCTTTCATCGCCTTCTCATAAGGTGTTTCATAGACATCTGTTGTCCGCGTATATTCTACATCCAGTCCTCTGTCCGACAGTAACTCTCCAATTGCCAACACAAGTTTCAGGTTGTCATCTTTTTCCTGACGTCCTTCATAGACTGCTCCAGGATCTTTTGCACCGCCGTGTCCGGCATCCAACATGATCGAATACGCCATAGTTCCATTCCTTTCCTATTATAGATATGCAAAATAATAGCAGACAGGATATACTCCCATCTGCTATAAAATATGAAATTATATGTCAAAAGTTCTTCTATCTGACAGTAATTTATAACTGTGCAACTTTGTGTGGATTCAAAATATTCTTCGGATCAAACACCCTCTTAATTCCGTTCATCAATTCCAGGTTTTCTGTCGGAAGGGATTCTCTGAGATATGGCTTCTTGACAAAGCCTCTTTCCTTTTATGCTCCCTATATTTTTCTATTTTCCCGCTCTTCCAGAATCTCATTGATCAGCATAAAGTGGCGTTTTAATGCTTCCTGACCTTTCTTTTCATCTTTCTCTTTCAGTGCTTCTATCAATTTTTTATGACATTCATTTAACAATTTTTTCCGTTCTTCCGTGCGCAGAATCGCTGCACGCATATCATGAATAAACGAATCTATAACGCCGGAACACGCTTCCAGAAAATCCAGTACCAGAATATTCCCCGAACTTTGTGCAAGCATAAAATGAAGCTTCTTATCCAGAGCCGCATTCTTTACATCATCGGTACTTTTATCCAGCTCTTTTACCAATGATTCCATTTCTTTTATCTGTTCGTCCGATGCATGTTCTATGGCAAGCGAAAATGCCAGGCATTCCAGTGCCTGACGAATCTGGCTGATCTGCTTATAATCGATCTGATCCATAGCGAACATCATTGTCATGGTCTCCGCAAGGCTCTTCTGGAACTCACATGTAATGTAATTTCCTGATCCCTGCTGTGAAGAGATCACTCCTGTCATATCCATGATACGAATTGCTTCCCGCACCGAATTACGACTCACATTCAGTCGTTCTGCAATGTCTCTCTCCGGCGGCAATTTTTCTCCCGGACGCAATTCTCCGTCCATGATCTTCTTTTTAAAATAATCTATGACACCTTTATAGGCTTTCTGCTGTCTTTCCATCCGTACCTCTCCTGTTACGCGATAACCAACGGTACATCCAGTTCTTTTGCCTTCTGGATATCCTCTTTTGATACTCCATCATCTGTAATAATCTTATCCACTTCATTCGTTGGACAGATTACAGACAAATAGCCTCCGCCAAACTTACTGCTGTCTGCCAGTACATATACTTTCTCTGCCGCCTTCATGATCGCCTTTTTCACTTCCATCTGTGGTGTGGCAATCGATAATTCCACATGTCCGACTCCCGCAAGTTCATTTCCCGCAATCAGAGAATTGGTTACAACTGCGATCCGCTTCTTCTGTGTAACATTCCGGTAGATCGTCTCTGCCGAATACTTCCGTTCCGTCTCTGTCTCGACCTTTACTGCTCCGCCATGGGTACGTTTCAACAACCCTTCTATATCCATCGCTTTGATGTCATTTCTTATCGTTACCTCTGAGCAGCCGAATTCTTTGCTCAGATCTGTAACTTTTACTCTTCCTTTTCTGTCAAGTTCTTTTAATATCTCATTTCTACGTTCTTCCATGGCTGCCTCCCCGCAACTATCCTCTTAATAAATCAGTTTACACTTTTTATATCAATTGTCAAGCATACAGACAGCTCCTTTTTGAGAACATTTGTTATCTCATTCTTACCTTACTCTGTCCTAACTGTGTTGCAATTGTTGTAAAAATCGGTACAAACTGATCTCCGAAATCTTCTTTTGGAAGTATCATCGCACATTCCGGTGCATAATAGATTCCAATTGTCTTTGGTGTAACTACCGCACGTTCGATCTGTTCCCACTCGTATGTCTTACTTTCTCCATTCTGCTCGGGTGTGATTCCTTTTTCGGAAAATGTATATTCTACCGGCGCGTTATATTCTCTGTTTACAACAACCTGTTTTTTTGCTCTCATCTTAAGCTGGAACGGTGTGCCGCCAAGGAATATTGCCGCTGCCACCAGATAAAGCACCGCTCCTATGCTACTCACTCTTCCGGTTGTATACGAGAAGATTCCCATAAATGCAACTGCAAGTCCCAGTATATTTGCCAGAAATCCGCTGAATTTGGAATATGCGTGGAATAAAAGAAAGTCATACAATGCTTCTTTTGTCATATTCACCGTCATCTTATTCTCATTCACTACTTTTGTCTCTTTTTCTACCATGCTCATTTAACATTACCTCCTGTTGATTTTTATTTATCTCTTTTTTAGCAGCAGGTGTCATAGCTGAGTTCAACATCGCATGTATGGAAGCTTTCACAATCGGTAACAAATTAAGAGAAGAATTAACAGACGCTTTCCTGACAAACGAATTCGTTCCGGGATGCTCTTCTCAGCCAAAGGTAGATGCTTTCAGAGAGTACGAAGCAGCTCACCAGAAATAAGTTATAAAAGGTAATTTTAAAACAGATATTATCATTTTTTTCATTTCTCCAATATAATATGATATAAAAGGCGGCATGCAGATCACACAACCTCTGCGTGTCGTTTTTTGTCCTAAAAAAAGAGACCACCGTCAGCAGTCTCTTCCTCCATATCCATAATATATCTATATCTCAAAAATGTATTCTATAAATTATGATTTCTCTTTTCCACGTCCATGATCATGTCCACTCTTGTGGCATGTCTTCCGCCTTCAAACTTAGCATTCAGCCACTCATCCACGATGCATTTCGCAGTCTCGATACCGATCACACGTGCTCCGAATGCGATCACGTTCGCATCGTTGTGCTCTTTCGCCATTCTTGCTGTATATGGATCACTGCACACTACTGCACGGATTCCATTTACTTTATTCGCTGCCAGTGAGATCCCGGCACCGGTTCCGCAGATTGCGATCCCCTGCTCTACTTCGCCGCTTGCCACTGCATTCCCGATCTTCTCACCAAATTCCGGATAATTACAGCTTTCATAAGAATCTGTTCCATAGTTCACAACTTCATGTCCCAGACTTTCCAGATATTCTACAATCTCATTTTTCATGTCTACTGCAGAATGATCATTTGCAATTCCAATCTTCATATCCCTGTTCCTACCTTTATCTTTCATATTTTACTCATTTATATTATAATTAGTAGCGAAATAAATATCAATGTTTTCAGAAATGTTTTATATAAGGAGTTATTTATGGTTAAATTAATCGCCAGCGACCTTGATGGCACACTACTTCAAAATGGCGCACACGATGTCAATCCAATTGTGTTCGACCAGATCCGTACACTGAAAGAACACGGGATCATGTTCGCCGCTGCCAGCGGACGCCAGTACCTGAATCTTCGCAGACTGTTCACTCCGGTTCAGGACGATATTGCATACATCGCCGAAAACGGTTCTCTCTGTATATACAACGAAGAGACTATTTCCAAAGGAATTATTGAGCAGGATCTTGCTTACCGTATCCTGGATGAAGTTGCAAAATATCCACAATACAACTGCATCATCTCCGGCGAACGTGTCTGCTACAGCACCTCGAAAAATCCGAAATTCTATAATCACATGGTAAATGTCATCCAGAATAATATGAAATTCATCGATGACCCAAGAACTGAGATCCCGGAACCGATCCTTAAGATTGCAGTCTGCGATTACAGCGGAACCGATGCGTGTGAAAAACATCTAAAAGAAATGTTTTCATCTGACATCAAGGTTGTTACTTCCGGCAATCTCTGGGTAGACTTCATCTGCCCGACCGCCAACAAGGGAAGTGCATTAAAAGATCTGATCGATCATTTACATATTGAAGCAAAAGACTGTGTCGTATTCGGAGATCAGTATAACGATGTCGAAATGCTGCAGACCGCCGGTACAAGCTATGCCATGGCGAATGCTGCTCCCGGTATCGATAAATACGCAACCAATGTTACCGATTCTGTAGAAAAAATTCTGCAGCAGATTATTGACGAATTACCAGCCGTATAACACCACAGAACCGGACAGCTCTGCCGGAAGATTCGCAAGGAACCGCCCCTGACAGTTCCTGCAGGCGGCAACTTATCCTGCATACTTTGATCTCTGCAGAAAATGGGCAATATTACATACAAGCGGCAGCTTTGAATGAAGCAAATATAGCCGTATGTATATAATATTGCCCATTTTCCGTCCTCTTTCCGAGGATCTTATTGGAACACTACTAATACAATTTACTTTTCATATTTTTCAAAAATCCTGCACAGGAGAAACGCCTGTACATATGCCAATACCGCAAATCCAAAGAACACCCATATAATACTTGCGATCACAAAGGATCTGGATGTGAACAATGTTAAGATGAGCGATCCGACACTTAAGCCTACGATCACGATCGTAGATGGAATATGCGCTGCCGCAAGAAGCAGTGCATTGCGCAGTGTTGCAAAGATTCCATTTTCAAATCTTGCAATATATGGAAACAGATACTGGAACATCAGCATCCACATTCCAAGGATCACTGCAAGTACAATACGCATAATACTGTACATACTTTCGCTGCCTCTTTTCAGAACTCCGATGATCCGGAAATCCACAAACAGCAGTATGGCAATGACAGCCATGACCAGCCAGCAGATGGTTGCCGGTCTGAAGTTCCTCTTATAGGCTTTCCAGAATTCCTTCCACACCGACGGGTCTTCACCTCTTGCCATCTTCATCGCCACCGCATACAGAGCACTTAAGGAAGTTCCGATGGTGATCACCGGAATACATCCGACCACAAAGATCATGTTCAGTATAATAATATCCCCCAGTCGTCCAAGCACTCTCATTACCGGACTGTCAATTGCCCAAAATTTCATATCTTAACCGCCTCTACTTACTTAATCTGATTACATTCCAAGATGCTTTTCCAAGAAGAGTTGTCATGATTCCACCATCCATCTTTGAACGGTTTACTGTCTTTGGTACTACTTTTTCTTCGTAAGAACTATTTACCAGCTTCAGATCAGATTCTTCCATGACGATATGCTCTACCAGATGGAATCCTTCCATACCTCTTAAGTCTGTTGTCAGTTCAATATCATCTTCCAGTGTACGGTTAACAGCGAAGATTGTAAGCTCTTCTTTCTCTTCATTATACACTGCAACGCTTTCTACGTCAGTAACATTTTCATGTTTTGCTGTATCATGCTTTGTTGTCTGTACCAGAGGCATCAGTGCTACGCCACGGCCATACTTGGAAGCGTGAAGGAATGGATAGAAGATCGTCTGCTTCCATGCTGCTCCGCCGCCCTGATCTGTCATGATCGGTGCGATAACATTAACCAGCTGTGCCAGGCAGGCAATCTTTACTCTGTCTGCATGTTTTAACAATGTGATCAGCATCAGTCCGACTGCCAGTGCATCCTCAAATGTGTAAATGTCTTCCAGCATCGGAGGTGCTACCTGCCATGGATGGTTCTGTGTGATGTCATCATCGGCTGCATTCGAATGGAACCATACATTCCACTCATCAAAACTGATATTGATATCTTTCTTACCACGTTTTTTCGCTTTTACATAATCACATGTTGCGACAACGGTACGGATGAATTCATCCATATCATCTGAGCATGCAAGGAAATCAGCAGTATCATTATCACGGTTTCCATAATACTGATGCATAGATACATAATCAACATAATCATATGTACTTTCCAGTGTTGTAGATTCCCATTTCGGGAATGTCGGCATATCAAGAGCAGAACTTCCGCAGGATACCAGCTCGATAGACGGATCGATCAGTTTCATTGCTTTTGCTGTCTCTTCTGCAAGACGTCCGTACTCTTCCATTGTCTTGTGTCCGAGCTGCCAAGGTCCATCCATCTCATTACCCAGGCACCATACTTTGATATTATGTGGATCTTTTACACCATGTTTGATACGAAGATCACTATATTTTGTTCCGCCCGGATGGTTGCAGTATTCCAGAAGATTGCAGGCATCTGCAATTCCTCTTGTACCAAGATTGACTGCCATCATCATGTTGGAATTTACTTTGTCTGTCCATTTTGCGAACTCATTTAATCCGATCTTATTCTCTTCCAGACTTCTCCATGCAAGTTCCAGTCTATGTGGTCTTTCCTCAACAGGACCTACAGAATCTTCCCAGTAAAAATTAGATACAAAATTTCCGCCCGGGTAACGAATAATCGGAACATCAAGTTCTTTTACCAACTCGATAACATCTTTACGAAATCCATTTTCATCTGCTGCCGGATGACCTGGCTGATAGATTCCCTCATATACAGCTCTTCCTAAATGCTCAATAAAAGAACCATAAATTCTCTTATCAATCGGTGCAATCTGGAACTCTTTATCCAGAACCATTTTCGCTCTTCTGCTCATTTTTTAATCCTCCTGAAAATTCAAAATCATAATTATGTAAGTATTTTAAGTATTTATTCTTTTACAGCTCCGGCAGTCATTCCCTGAACAATGTATCTCTGTGCAAAC
>ENA-ORTN01000947-ORTN01000947.1-human-gut-metagenome-genome-assembly--contig:-NODE-947-length-30770-cov-5.980270_pt1 | contig 30770 bp, 28 predicted proteins | sample MGYA00242070_ERZ509189 | MGnify/ENA primary metagenome ERZ509189 (study PRJEB26280, sample SAMEA2338821) | human gut metagenome | biome: human gut; feature: human-associated habitat; material: faeces...
AAAAAATCCGCATAGCCTTTCAACTTTTTGTGTTCAAAGTATTGACATAGATCCAAACTGTGTTTTCGTCAATCCACAAAAGAGCAGAAATGTCCTTGATTGCTTCATCATATTCCGGTGTGCCGAACATATCAGATATAATTTCTTTTCCTGCCATAACACTGAACAGACCTGCCGCAGCTTCCTTGCTTTCCTCCGTATTCTTATCCAAGCCGTAGCAACCCCAGTCCTCCGGATAGAAGCTGGAGGGACCGACAGCACCGAACACCATTCTTACAGGAACAGGAGAAAGTTCTGCATCTCTGTACGCATAAAGCATGGCAAGACAATGACCTGCCGACCCACCGCCGATGGACATCTCATCGATATGATAGCCGAGTTTTTCCGATTCTGCAATGACTACGGGCATACTCTCTTTGATTTCGATTGACTGGGAATAAACGCTTGCTTCCGTATGTGCTTCGTCACGCAATGTATAGTTAATTCCTGCTGCGACATAGCCTTTGGAACACAGCCATTTTAGGATTTGTTCATCGCCGGATTTATCACCGGCAGTAAATCCGCCTGCGTGGAGATAAACCACCAACCCGTAACTTTCTTTCGTATTGTCCGCCGGAACATAGAGGTCGAATTTGTTGGCATCCATTTCTCCGTATGAAATGTCCTTATAAACTGTGCCGACAGACTCGTTCCACTCTGCCGTAAAATCTTTCGTCCAGGACGGCTGGACAAACTTGCTTGCCACACCTATTCCTGCTGCGGCAATAAAAACACCGATATAAATAAATGTCCACATAATCCTTCGACCTTTCTTTGCCTTTTCTGTTTTATTCTCTTCTTTCATCATAAGATGTTACCCCAAAACATAGTGCCACCCATTAAGAGATTCATAAATCCTCGTACTGCTAATCTGCCGAGAACAATACCAACAATAATTAGTATAGCTAAAATAATCAACCGCTTTGTCATAATAGACATGATTTTTTCTCCTTGCTTTATTCACCATTGACACAACATTTGTTACACCATATAATATACAGCAGAACGAGGAAAAGATAAAGTCACAATCATAGGCTGATTGTGACATCAAGGAGTCAAAGTGTATGGGATATAATAAAAGAAACGACGAAATCAACGCCATTACCAAAGAAAGCATTGCTTTTGCCTATTGTGAATTGCTGCAAAATGAGCAGAATATCTCCGTAACCATGATTTGTGAAAAAGCCGGAGTGTCACGCAATGCCTATTACCGCAACTTCAATTCCACAGATGAAATCATCATATACTGCCTGATTTTGAAATGGGCAAAGTATTGTGAAATCAATCCTGTGCCGCCAGAAGATGGAGAAGTATTGAAGCAAAGACTGATTCAGTTCTTTTATGCGGAAAAAGAGTTCGTGCGGGCAATCAAAAAGCACGATAAAGTATATCTGATTGAGGAGCTTTTCAGAAAGGTCATTGTTCCAGCAGAAGATATTGGCATGGCAAAATACCTTCTGTATGTGGTTGCCTATTCGGTTTATGGTATCATCCGGGCGATGATTGATAATGATTTTTCGGAAACACCAGAGCAAATTTTGTCCATTAAATCTTAAACCCTTATGCAACAATCCCCTTTCCGTAAATTAACACGAAAAGGGGATTGTTATAATTTCCGAAATTCTACGGTTACTGATAATTCAAGTGAATAATGTTTTACTACCATGCTGTCAAACTGTCAATCGAATCCACCCATGCCTGCATTTCAATCCGTTCCTCCTGCCATTATTTAATTAATTTGGTATCTGTTAAATTTCTGGGTAGTACTGCATATAATGATATGAATTACATAAAATGGGTTGAAATCAGATGAATTTAAATCTTACAAAAATGCAGGGAACCGGAAACGATTATATCTTTGCAAATTTGCTTGACGTAGGCGACTCTGAAATATTTGATGAGATGAATTGGAGCCAGATGGCAATCCGTCTTAGTGATCGCCATTTCGGAATAGGTTCTGATGGCTTGATTTTCATTTGTCCATCCGATATCGCGGATTGTCGTATGCGTATGTTTAATGCAGACGGCTCAGAGGGGGCTATGTGTGGAAATGGAATACGCTGTCTGGGAAAATATGTGTATGAACGGAGTCTAATAAAGAAAACTGTAATTTGTGTGGAAACAATGGCAGGAATACGAACACTCTATCTTGATATTGAAAACGAGAATCATGTTCGATTCGTTTCTGTAGATATGGGGATTCCTATTATTTTGCCAACTATTGAAATCAATTCATTTTTGCTGACACCGGTTTCAATCGGAAATCCTCATGTTGTTTACTTTGTGCCAAATCAGCCGTCTGAGTATCCAGTTGAAAAATGGGGACCGTTTTTAGAGTGTCATTCACGATTAAAGGAACGCAGCAATGTTGAGTTTGTTCAAGTTGTTTCACAAGATCGTCTTCGTCTTCGCATTTGGGAACGTGGTTCTGGTGAAACACTCTCTTGTGGAACTGGTGCCTGTGCAGCGGTGGTTTGTGCTATACAGCAAAAGGGGTTGGAAAATAAGGTTTTGGCAGAGGTGCCAGGTGGGACGCTAACTATTAGTTGGAATGGGAATGGAGAAGCCGTTTTTTTAAGCGGCCCAGCGGAATTTGTATTTGATGTTACAGTGCATATGTAACGTGTTGTTTTGTGAATGAGTGTCCTGTGAACTGCAATATTAGGTTGCAGAGGCGCTTTGTATGTGTTAAGATAAGGCAGATGTGAAAATATCGTACAGGAGGAATTGACACAAATGCTTACTTTAAAAAATACATCTGTTATGAATTTTGAAAATGCCATTCGCGGAGCACGAAATCCGATGAATAGCTGGGGCCGCATGGATAGCCATACTGAGCCGGATGGCACTTTTGTTTTTGGACCGAATGATCTTGATCTGGCAATGCGCCTTGCAAAAGCAGGTTCTGATCATAGAAAATATCTGCGCATGGTTTTTGTCAGCGTAGATGTAACTGCACCACTTTACTGGTGGAAGGAATATGATACTTATAAGGTAGCCACTGTTGCTAACTCAACAAGTACTATGCATAAAATCCACAGCAAACCATTCTCAATTGATGACTTCTCCTGCGATCATATGACAGACGGTACAAAAAAATTTATGGAAACAGTTGTTGCCGAGCTTGAAAACATCCGTCTTCGCTTTAAGGAGACAAAATCAAAGGATGACTGGTATGACATGATCCAGCTTCTTCCAAGCAGCTATAACCAGATGCGCACCTGCACATTTAATTATGAGACATTAATCAACATTTATCGCGCAAGAAAGAATCATAAGCTAGCTGAGTGGCATACCTTCTGTGACTGGATTGAAACACTTCCATATGCAGAGCAGTTGATTACGTTTGAGCCATAATATACTCTTATAATTGAAAAGATTCGATGAGAATCTGGCTGTTTTCTTAGCTGCACAATAATGCGCGCCAATAGCTCATCAATCTCAAATAGCTTTGTGATGAAAAAACAGCGGAATGCCATTTTGCACTCCGCTGCCCTTGCCATTGTAATATTACTAATATGTCACGAATATTACAATCGTTCATTACGATAAATTACTGCTTACTGCTTTCCAGTCGTTCCAAAGCCTCCGCGGTCGCATCCATCCAGATGCTCAACCTCCTCAAACTTTAATTCCGGCTGATGCTTCATGATACGAAACTGGCAAATTCTGTCGTTTACGTGGATGCAGGTGTCGCGTACCGCCATCACAGGTACTTTCCATTCGTCATGATCACCGCAGTAGCTTTCGTCAATCACACCCATATGATTTGTCTGGATGAGGCCGAAATTCTTAAATGTACTGCTTCTTGGAACAACATGTGCCTCATAGCCCTTTGGAAGCTGCACTGCAATACCAAGAGAAATAAGACGAGCCTCTCCGGCCTTCATATTTACTTCCTCTGCGCTTCTTAGATCAATCCAATCAGATTTTCCGTCGATGAAACGGAGTTTTTCAATTTTGTCACTTAAATAGCGAATTTTTAATGTTTCCATGATACCTCATTACTAAAATTACAATTATTCGTATAACGGATATTTGTCAGTCAGGCTCTTAACAAGTGCCATTGCCTCTTCTTTGTTTTTCTCCATATCGTCGATAACAAGAGAGATTGCCTGTGCGATAACATCCATATCAGCTGGCTTAAAGCCTCTGGTAGTAACAGCGGCTGTTCCAAGACGGATACCACTTGTCGTAAATGCAGACTGTGGGTCATTCGGTACAGTATTCTTATTGCATGTAATGTTGGCAGCATCAAGCATCTTTTCAGCCTGCTTTCCAGTTACACCCTTGTTTATCAGATTTACAAGCATCAGATGATTATCTGTTCCGCCTGATACAAGCTCAAAACCACGATTCATAAGGCCAGAAGCAAGTGCCTGTGCATTATCAATAATGCCTTGTGCATAAAGCTTAAATGATGGATCAAGTGCTTCCTTAAAGCAAACAGCCTTTCCTGCGATAACATGCATAAGCGGTCCGCCCTGAATGCCTGGGAAAATTGCCTTATTAAAGTTGTACTTTTTATTAACCTCGTTGCTGCACATGATCATGCCGCCTCGCGGTCCGCGAAGAGTCTTATGAGTGGTTGTAGTAGTTACATGTGCGTAAGGAATTGGACTTTCGTGAAGTCCTGCTGCGACAAGACCTGCGATATGTGCCATATCAACCATTAAAACTGCGCCTACCTCATCTGCAATCTCACGGAAGCGCTTAAAGTCGATCTTTCTTGCGTAGGCAGAGGCACCGGCTACGATCATCTTTGGCTTACACTCAAGTGCAATGCGGCGAACTTCGTCATAATCAATAAAACCGTCTGCGTTAATTCCATAAGGAACTGCGTTAAAGTACTTTCCTGACATGTTTACCGGGCTTCCATGTGTAAGATGACCACCCATGTCGAGGCTCATACCCATAAAGGTATCACCAGGATTTAATACGGCAAAAAAGACTGCCATATTTGCCTGTGCTCCAGAGTGCGGCTGCACATTGACATACTCACAGCCAAAAAGCTTCTTTGCGCGCTCTCTTGCTAATTCCTCCACTACGTCAACATATTCGCATCCGCCGTAATAACGCTTTCCCGGATAGCCCTCTGCATATTTGTTTGTCAGAACGCTGCCCATTGCTGCCATAACGGCCTTGCTTACAAGATTTTCAGAGGCAATCAGCTCAATATGGGTACGCTGTCTTGTCAGCTCATCCGACATTGCCTGTGCCAATTCAGGGTCATACTTTTCTACTTCCTCAAATCCTAACATGTTTACTTCCTCCTTTTGCCCGCAGAATATCTGCCTTCGCTGTCACTGCGATGTTGTCTTGTATTGCTGCTGTCATTTTGTTTCTTTGCATGCTGCGCATTTGTGTTTCTGCCCTGTTTGATATTTCTTGGTGCAATCAGACATTCCTTGCCAAAACCAATCAAATCCTGACGGCCACACTTAATTAGCGCTTCTTTTACCAGATCATAAAGCTTTGGATCACGGTACTGGATAAGCGCACGCTGCATGGCTTTTTCATGAGGATCCTTTGGAATATAAACAGACTCTCCTGTACGCGGATCAATGCCTGTGTAATACATGCATGTTGAAATCGTGGACGGTGTCGGATAGAAATCCTGAACCTGTTCCGGCATATAGCCTAAATCACGCAGATGCTCTGCCATCTCCACCGCATCCGTAAGCTGGGATCCTGGGTGAGATGACATTAAATAGGGAACCAGATATTGCTTGAGTCCAAGTTTTTCATTCATTGCTTTGTATCGCTGTGTAAAACGCTTGTAAACGGCATTTTCTGGCTTACCCATATATTTTAAAACGCGGTCAGAAACATGCTCTGGGGCAACCTTAAGCTGTCCGCTGACATGATACTGACAAAGCTCCTTAAGGAAAGCATCGCTTTTATCTGCCAACACGTAATCGAAACGAATACCTGAGCGGATAAAAACTTTCTTTACCTTTGGAAGAGCGCGCAGTTTTCGAAGAAGCTGGATATAATCCTGATGATCAACTGTAAGGTTTTTACATGGTGACGGGAATAAACATTGCTTTCCCGTGCAGACACCTTTAGTCAGCTGTTTTTGACAGGCCGGATGACGGAAGTTTGCCGTTGGGCCTCCTACATCGTGGATATATCCTTTAAAATCTTTTTCCTGTGTCATCAGCTTTGCTTCGCGAATCAATGATTCATGACTTCTTGTCTGAATAATTCGCCCCTGATGAAATGTAAGAGCGCAGAAGCTGCAGCCGCCAAAGCAGCCGCGATTGCTGCAAAGTGAAAATTTAATCTCTGAGATGGCCGGCACACCGCCTAGTGCCTCATAAGACGGATGATACGTTCTCATATAAGGAAGCTCATACACGTCATCCATCTCCTGTGTTGTAAGCGGATAGGCAGGTGGATTTTGAATGACATAAAGACGTGATCCGTATGGCTCGGCAAGCTGCTTTGCTGTAAATGGATCAGTATTGCAGTACTGCTTATAAAAGCTGGCGGCATATTGTTTCTTATCTTTTGTCAGCTCATCATATGTCGGAAGCACTAAAGCATCCGGCACACGGTCAAGTGAGCGCACCTTACATACAGTTCCGCGTATAAAGGTAATTTCACTTACAGGCAGACCGCTGTTTAATGCATCTGCAATCTCTACAATAGAATGTTCTCCCATTCCATACGAGATGATATCCGCCTGTGCTTCTATCAAAATGGAACGCTTTAACTTATCTGACCAATAGTCGTAATGTGCCAGGCGGCGAAGAGATGCTTCGATTCCGCCTAAAATGATTGGACTGTCTGGAAAATTACGGCGTATATAATTTCCATAAACAACATCTGCATAATCTGGGCGTTTTCCAATCACACCACCTGGAGTATATGCATCCATCTGACGTCTTTTTTTGGAAACAGAATAGTGGTTTACCATAGAATCCATATTTCCAGAGGATACTAAAAAACCAAGGCGTGGTTTGCCAAACTCATGAATTGCATTATCATCACGCCAGTCAGGCTGCGGTAATATAGCAACTTTATAGCCGTGAGATTCCAGAATACGACTTATTATGGCATGTCCAAAGGATGGATGATCTACATAGGCATCACCTGTCACATAGACAAAATCTGGCTGTTCCCAGCCAAGCTGCTGCATTTCACGGCGATTAATCGGCAGAAAGCCCATTTTTTCCTCCTTTGCTGTTTAAAGCACGGCGTCCTTTTGCCGCCTCCAATACATGCTTTGCTAAAACTGCTGTCGTTACGGCACCTACACCGCCCGGAACTGGCGTTGCCATAAATACCTTATCTTCAATTTGTCCAAAGTTTACGTCTCCGCAAAGCATTCCATTTTCATCTACATTAATTCCTACATCAATAACAATTGTTTTTTCTGAAACAAAACGCTCATCTACCCATTTTGCTTTGCCAATCGCCGTTACGAGAATGTCGGCTTCACGGCATACCTCTGGCAGTGAAGCTGTGCGGGAATGACAAATTGTTACTGTCGAATTTTCGTTTAATAAGAGCATAGATAGCGGTTTTCCTACTACAAGACTTCGTCCAAGTACAACTGCTCGTTTTCCCTGCGGCTCAATGCCATAAAAATGGAGAATTTCTATGACAGCCTGCGCAGTACACGGAGCAAATGCGTGTTTATCTCCTGAAAACAACTTTCCAAGCGCTGCACTAGATATACCATCTACATCCTTTTCTGGAGCAATTGATTCAACAATCTGTGACTCATTAAGCTGTGCCGGAAGCGGACGAAACAGTAAAATGCCATCGATCGTTGGATCATCATTTATGGCAGCAAATTTTGCTGAAAAATCATCCATTGAAATGTCTGCCGGAAATACAAACAGTTTTGTCTCTATTCCAACACCGCTCATTCGCTTGAGGGCACTTCTCTCATAGGAAAGATCCTCTTGTTTTTCACCTACACGAACAATGGCAAGACAAGGCTTTGTCTCACACCCTTCTAGTTCTTTTTTTATCTCATCGCGGATCGCTGCTGCGACCGGCGCACCTTTTAAGATTTGCATAGACACACTTCCTTTTTTAATTTATTCTTATGACATAAGCTGACTGATGCTATCATGAAGCTTCATTGTTTGGGAAAGAAGCATTTTAGCTTCTTCATTAAACTTTTGCGCTATTGCAGTGTTTTTCATCAGCCCCGTGTTTGCACCGACATTTATAAAGCCGCCATTGGCAGAGGCTGCAAGAAGAGTTGCTCCTGTTACAACATCACTTAAAATCAGCTTCGAACATTTTCCTGAAAGCTCATCCAAAAGTGTCATGGCATAAGCAGAATTTTTTAAAATTTTCATAGGAGTAAGACTGGCCTGATACAGTGCTTTCTCCAAAATCTCATCTTTTTTTGCTTTTTGCTCTGGTGTATCCTTTGGTAGGCCATACGCTTTTGAAAGCGGAAGAAAGCCTTGAGCATCCTCATTTATACAGCTAAGAAGTGTGTCCCTGCATACTGCTAACTCACCCTCAATCCTTTTGATATCCTGTTCATAGCAGGCATACTTTTTCTTTCCATGGGTCAGTGCGCAAGCCATCATTCCTAAGGCACATCCATAAGAACCTGTGCAGGCGCTTGCACCGCCGCCGCCCGGTACTGGTTCTTTTCCAGAAAGCGCCGCTGCAAACTCTTTTAAACTCAAATTTTCCATACGTTACTTGTTCCTTTACAGAAAGGAGATGCTGCTGTTTCGCAGCACCTCCTTTGGTACTTTTATTATTTCATTTTTAGTGCTTAAAGTGTCTCATTCCTGTAAACACCATTGCAATTCCATATTCATTGCACTTGTCGATGCAGTCCTTATCACGAATAGATCCGCCTGGCTGAATAATTGCAGTAATGCCTGCCTTATGAGCAGCCTCTACATTATCAGCAAATGGGAAATATGCATCAGATGCCAATACAGCACCCTTTGTTGCATCTGGTCCGATCAGCTCATTTGCATGCTCGAAGCACTGCTCAATCGCCCATACACGATTTACCTGACCAGGTCCGATACCGACAGTCTGAAGATCCTTTGCAACTGCAATACCATTTGACTTAACAAACTTAACAACCTTCCATGCAAAGAGCAGATCTTCCATCTCCTTCTTTGTCGGTGCCTTTTCTGTTACTACCTTAACATCTCCGTCAAGAAGCTTGCTGTCGATGTTCTGAACAATCAGTCCGCCATTTACCTTCTTTAAATCAAGTGCCTCTGCTGGCTGCTTTTCACTGATATCTGCAAGCTCAAGAACACGGACATTTCTCATAGAACCATCCTTCTTGAAGCTTAACATCTTCAGTGCGCCCTCTGTATAAGACGGTGCAACAATTACCTCAAGGAACATTGACTTCATATCCTTTGCAATGGTCTCATTGATTTCGCGATTTGAAACAACAATACCACCATAAATAGATACCTTATCAGCTGCAAATGCCTTCTTCCATGCTTCCTCAATAGTATCAGCACTTCCAACACCACATGGATTTCCATGCTTGCATGCAACAACAGTTGGCTCTGTAAACTCCTTAAGAAGCTCTAATGCACCATTTGTATCATTGATGTTATTAAAGGAAAGAGACTTTCCATTTAACTGCTTTGCATCAACCAAAGAACCTTTCTTCTTGCCGATTTCGCGGTAGAAAGCAGCCTTCTGATGCGGGTTTTCACCATAACGCATATCCTCAACCTTTTCAAAGGTCATAGTCAGCGTCTCTGGCAGACTGTCATCACCGCGCTCCTTCTTTAAATAATCTGCAATCATTGTGTCATAACTGGAGGTATGCATAAATACCTTCTGCATTAAATAAAACTTTGTATCAAGACTTACCTGTCCGTCTGCCTTAAGCTCTGCAAGAATCTTCTCATAATCAGATGGATCTGTCACAACAGCAACATCCTGATAGTTCTTAGCAGCAGCACGCAGCATGGTTGGTCCGCCGATATCGATGTTTTCAACAGCCTCTGCTCTTGTTACGCCATCCTTTAAAATAGTAGCCTTGAATGGATACAGATTTACAATTACCAGATCAATTGGCTCAATACCTAACTCCTTAAGCTGCTTCATATGCTCTGGGTTTGAACGCATTGCCAATAATCCAGCATGTACAACTGGGTGCAATGTCTTTACTCTGCCATCAAGGCATTCCGGGAAGCCTGTAAGTTCGGAGATCTCCATCGCCTTTACGCCAGCCTCTGCTAACTTCTTATAGGTTCCTCCTGTTGAAATAAGTTCGATCCCAAGCGCCTCTAGCTCTTTGGCAAGTTCTACTACGCCTGTTTTGTCTGATACACTGATTAATGCTCTCATTGTCCTCTCCTTCGTTTCAACTGCATATTCGATTATTTTATTCCTAGCGGCATTTTTTGCCTGCAACGAATTTATTATTACACAAATCTTCATAGAATGCAAGTATAAAAGAATCCAAAAAGTTTAAGAAAGAAGATTACTTTCAGTAAATTTTGTACTGCTTTAAATAGTTACAAAAAAAAGAAGGAATTTCGCCCACCAATTGGTTTGCTTAATTCCTTCTTAATATCAAATTAGTATCAAAATTTATTAGAATCAGATATCCTTAAAATCTGTTAAAGAAAAATCATCATCGTCATCATCTGAATAAATATCTTCTGGAGTTGTGCTCTCTACTTCGATGAAATCATCTTCAATCGGTGAGCTTTCTGCTGCATGAAGACTATTTAACTGCTCGCTGATCTTATCAATATCAGCTGCTGCAACGTTTGACTGTGTTGAAGATGTGCTCTGTGTTACATCATCAAGATCATTTAACTCTGCAGGAGCCTTATCAAAAATCTTAGTCTCGCCAGATGGACGGGAAGCCGCTGGTCTAGTCGGACGCTGCGGTCTTTGCTGTGCATTTGTCGGTCTAGCCGGACGCTGTGCTCTTGGAGCAGCTGTCTCTGGTCTTCTAGCCGGTCTTGCCTGGCTAGCAGTCTGTCCTGCTTGTCTTGAAAGCTGCTGTCTTACAGGTCTTGCCCCCTGTGTACGCTCAGAACTTTCTTCTCTTGATACACGTGTAACCTTAGATGTAGTTGTACTCTGCTCGAAACCTCTGTCAGAATTTCTTGGCACACGACGTACACTGGAAGTACCTTCCTCACGGCCTTCTGTCATTCTTGTATCACCCATATGCTCGCTGCGTACTCTTCTTGTAGATGGCTGGCTTGATCTTGGTCTTGCCTGCTGTGCACGTGTCTTAGCTGCGTTCTCAAGCTCAGTAACCTTCTTATTTGCTTTCTTAAGCTTAGAAGACTTTGAGATCATACGGATAAAGAAAATCAGCATCAGTAATGTCACAGCTCCCAATGCTGCAACACCGATCATACCATACTTCTCTACCTTTTCCTTCAGATTGTTATAATTTTGCTGATGCAGATTTGCAGAATTATTTAATTTCTCAATCTCATCACTATTCTGGGAAGACATGGAATTATAGTCTTCCTGTAAGCTTGAAAGCTCTGCACTTAAGCTGTCTGCTGATGCCTGCAGATCAGTATCAGGATCAGCTACATAGCGAAGGCAGGAACCATTTGATCCATCAAAACGATAAAAGCCCTGATTTCCATCAGAATCCTGTGCATAAATCAGATACATATTTTCGTCACCAGCTGCTGATTTAAACCATGCTGGAACAACGCGGCCGCTGACATTAATATCTACACGCTCATATCCGCTTGGAACAGTTACATCATCATTAGGAAGAACAATTGCATAAGAAGTTGTTACAGATGTAAATGCTACATATGGGATAGCCTTATCCGTCTCCTCATTGTATACATACCATACAACGCTTGAATCATCCTGTACAACTGGCAGCAGATAAAGTCCTGTTGCTGTCTTAGCAGCGTTGCATACATTTCCATGATAAGTATACGTAATTTGCTCAGAGTCTGCCGGAAGTGTTACTCCGTCAAGTGACTGTGCAATATTTAATTCCTGTGTCGTATTATCTGTTGTTTCCTGAGATTCTTCCTGACTCTCAGCGTTTGAATCCTGCTCTTCTGCGTTTGTCTCACCATCTGTCTCAGCTGATGCTTCAACTGACTCGGTTGCGACTTCGTCTGCGAAAACCGTTGCTGCAGGAACAGCTACGGTCATGCATGCTGCCATAAACAGCCCTGCAAAACGTCTCATGTTTCCATCCTCCAAATTATCTGTTCTTTTTTGTGTTGCTTTGTTTTATCAACATTTACCGTACTTGTCTATACTAAAGCACAAAATGTGTTCTGTCAATAGATTTGCTTGAATTGTTAAGATAATTGCAAGAAACCTGAATTAAAAAGAACCCCTCAAAGAGGAGCTCTTTTTTTGTATTATGCCTCATCAATGGCCTTTCCGATGTCATGTCTCATATACTTATTATCAAATGAGATCCACTCAGTTGCCTGATAAGCTTTTGAACGCGCTTCCTTCAGATCTTTTCCTGTTGCTGTTACACCAAGAACTCGTCCTCCGTTTGTCACAAATGTATCGCCCTGCTTCTTTGTTCCTGCATGGAATACAAAGTAATCATCTTTGCCATCAAAAGCCTCAAGACCAGAAATTGGAAGTCCCTTTTCGTAATGAACTGGATAGCCGTCAGATGCCAAAACAACACATACAGCTGCATTATCCTCAAACTGAAGATCAATTTTGTCAAGTGTCTGATCAATGCATGCTTCGAACAGATCCACAATATCATTTTTCATACGCGGAAGAACAACTTGTGTCTCTGGATCTCCGAAACGCGCATTATACTCAAGCACCTTTGGTCCTTCTTTAGTCAGCATAAGTCCAAAGAAAATGATACCCTGGAAGGTACGTCCTTCAGAACGCATTGCATCAACCGTTGGCTGATAGATATGCTCTCTGCAGTATGCATCAACTTCTTTTGTATAAAATGGACTTGGTGAGAAGGTTCCCATACCACCTGTGTTTAAGCCCTGATCGCCGTCTTTTGCACGCTTGTGATCCTGTGCGCTTGTCATTACGCGATAGGTATTTCCATCTACAAAGGTAAGAACAGAAACTTCTCTTCCTGTCATAAATTCTTCAACAACAATAGTATCACCGGCAGCACCAAACTGCTTGTCAAGCATCAGTGTCTTTACACCTTCCATGGCTTCTTCTCTTGTATTGCAGATTAAAACGCCCTTTCCAAGTGCAAGTCCATCAGCCTTTAATACGATTGGCATTTTCGCAGTTTTTAAATATTCGATTGCATCCTCTGGAGAATGGAAATTCTCATATGCGGCAGTTGGAATACCATACTTTTTCATGAGATCCTTGGAAAAAGCCTTGGAACCCTCCAAAATTGCTGCATTCTTGCGAGGTCCAAATACACGTAGGCCTCTCGCCTCAAATACATCAACAATGCCGCCTACAAGAGGATCATCCATACCTACAACTGTAAGATCAATGCCGTTTTCCTGTGCAAAATCAGCCAGCTTGTCAAATTCCATGGCAGAAATCGGAACACACTCAGCGATCTGTCCAATTCCGGCATTTCCTGGTGCACAATATAACTTCGTTACCTTTGGGCTTTTACTTAGCTTCCATGCAATGGCATGCTCTCTTCCGCCACTTCCTATAATCAGTACCTTCATATTGCCTGCAACCTTCCTTCACTTTTTATTTACTCTTTGATATGGGCAATTCCATTTTCAACCGATATTTTTCCATTTGCAATCAAATCAATTGCCTTTGGCAAAATAACCCACTCTGCCTGTTCCATAACACGGCGCTGCAAAACTTCTGGTGTATCGCCTTCTTCAATCATTACTGCCTTTTGCAAAATGATTGGTCCATTATCAAGTACCTCATCCACAAAATGAACTGTAGCACCTGTCACTTTCACACCGCGCTTTAGTGCCTTTTCGTGTACTGTCAGGCCATAATAACCCTTTCCGCAAAAGGACGGGATTAAGGATGGATGAATATTGATAATCCGGTTGTGATATTTTTCAATCAGCTTTGGCGGGATATACATAAGACAACCTGCAAGTACGATCAAATCAGCTTTGCTTTCTTCAATCACCTCAAGCACGGCATCGTTAAATGCCTCTCTGTTTTCAAACTGCTTTGGAGACAGCGCTTTGGCAGGAATCCCTGCCATTTTTGCGCGCTCCAATGCATATGCCTTACGGTTGTTTGAAAAAACGAGTGCGATCTCGGTGTTTGTGATTTCGCCAGACGCGATCTTGTCAATTATAGCCTGCAGATTGGTGCCTCCGCCGCTGACTAACACTGCGATCTTTAACTTACTCATTTTAAGATAACACCCTTCTCTCCAGCTTCAATGCTTCCAACACGGTATGCCTTCTCACCAGCTGCTTCGATAGCTGCGATGGCTGCATCTGCCTGTGCCGGATCCACTGCGATGACAAGTCCCAGACCCATGTTGTAGGTGTTGTACATCATCTGCTCATCAACGTTTCCCTTCTTTGCCATTAAAGTGAAGATTGGCGGAATCGGGTAGCTGTTCTTCTCGATTACAGCAACGGTATCATCCTTGAGCATACGCGGGATATTCTCGTAGAAACCGCCTCCAGTAATATGGCTACATGCCTTTACCTTTACGCCAGCATCCTTCATACTCTTCATTGCCTTTACATAGATGCGGGTAGGTGTGAGCAGTGCCTCACCAAGAGTCTTTCCTAATTCATCATAGTAGGTATCAAGACTTTCCTTTGTCATCTCAAAAATCTTACGAACAAGAGAGAATCCATTTGAATGAACACCACTGGAAGCAACGCCAATTAAAACATCGCCTGCCTTAAGATCCTGTCCAGTGATCATATCCTTTTCATCAACAATACCAACTGCAAAGCCAGCCAGATCATACTCTTCCTCTGGCATCAGACCTGGATGCTCAGCAGTCTCACCGCCGATCAATGCTGCATCAGACTGTAAACAGCCCTCAGCTACACCCTTTACGATATCTGCAATTTTTTCCGGATAATTCTTTCCGCATGCGATATAGTCAAGGAAAAACAGCGGCTCACCGCCAGCACATGCAATATCATTTACACACATTGCCACGCAGTCAATACCGATCGTGTCATGTTTGTCCATTAAGAAAGCAAGCTTTAACTTAGTTCCAACACCATCTGTTCCAGAAACGAGAGTTGGCTTTTCCATCTGCTTGAAACGCTCCATAGAAAATGCTCCTGAAAATCCGCCAAGTCCGGTTAATACCTCTGGTCTAAGTGTTTTCTTAACGTGCTCCTTCATCAGTTCAACTGACTTGTAACCTGCCTCAATGTCAACTCCAGCGTGCTTGTAATCCATGTTGATCTCCTTCTGCTGCTTTTTGCAGCACTTATGTAGTAGTGATGTGGTATACGTGTTTTGTGATTTTTAATTTGTGCAAGTCATTTTTAATAATTATTTTGACTGCATCTGCTTTAAATACTCGCTGTAACCGATGCTTTCCAGCTTTGCAGCCTTTTTCTCAACGGTTTCCTTCATATTTGTAGCATAAGCCTCAAGGCGGTCTGCCAGTGCTTCATCATTTGTAGCAATGATTTTTGCTGCAAGAATACCTGCATTTAAAGCACCGTTAATGGCAACTGTGGCAACCGGGATTCCCGGAGGCATCTGGCAGATAGAGAAGAGTGCATCCATGCCGTCAAGTGCTTTTGCCTGAATCGGAACGCCAATTACAGGAACGGTTGTCATAGCGGCAACCATGCCTGGAACATGAGCTGCTCCGCCGGCTCCTGCAATGATTGCTTTTAAACCTCTTTTTCTTGCCTGTCTTGCATATTCATACATTCTGTCCGGAGTCCGGTGTGCAGAGATGATGCTAAACTCATACGGGATCTCCAGTTTGTCTAAAATCTCTGCTGTCTTACTCATGACACCAAGGTCAGAGTCACTGCCAATGATAATACCTACCAATGGTTCCATTTTGATTCCTCCTAGTTGTTATTATGATGGTAATGCTATTTTGGTGTTGCTTAATCTATCACTTAGCCATAAGGCGAAGCTGAGTAGTCATTTGCTCCCACTGCTTTTTTTGCCACAAAGTCAGCAGAAAGCCTTCATTTACAGGTGTATCAATAGATACCTGCTTTGGAAACAGGTTTATATAGCAGTCAAAACAATTTGTGTTTTCAGGCTGAGAAAAGACTTTTTTTACTGACTGAAAAAAGCGCTCCTCAAAGCGTTTTCCCAGATAAAGTCCACAGTCCCACATATGCTGCTGCCATTGTTTTAGATTGTTGTCCTGTAATGTGCTAATTAAAAAGGGACCGCCAAATGTAAGCGAAACATTATTAGAAAGCAGTACCGCATGCAGCTGTACAAATAGTTCACAGTAATCACTGTAAAACCAATACAGTGCATCACGTATCTGCTCAGGTCCGTCATGCTGCGCTGTCATCAAAAGAATCTGTGAAAGAAGCTCCCTGTTAACGCAGGTAAACTCGTCACGCAGCTGCTCATCAATCTGGCTGCCGTATGTTGTCAGCAGGCAGTTTGCAGCGTATAGCTGTGCATAAAGAAGACACAGATAAACACCGTTTTTATGTCCTAGTGTTTCGCGGCATACACGATAGCTTAAGTATGCGTGTGATTCTTCGCTGATTTTACAGCCAAGTGCCAGCTCACAGCAGGAATGGAAAAAATCATTCTGCTGCACAATTTCATCTTCCAGCCTTTTTGTAACGAGTGCTAACCTTTCCTTTCTATTTGATGTCATAGACAGTTTCCTTTCAATATAAAATCATTTGAACTAAAATCGTTTGAACGAATATGTATTTACAATATCGTACAGATTATTATAATTCCTGCCGCAATCAAGAGGCTGCCGATTCCTCCGACCATGCAGCCTGCATGATTTTGCTCTTTTTTTAAGAGTCCCCAGATGGAAAGTCCGACACTGACAATCGCCAGAACAAAGGCTGCTACTCCTAGTATACCGACAATAAGTCCACCCTTTCCTTCTGCCAGATATGACATATAAACGGCAGAAAAAAGAAGAATGATCTGGATGATTAAAAGTATACTTGAAGCAATTCCCTGCCAGGAAACTCTGCGCACACCGTATCGTGCGGCATTGCTGCGCTCAACTTTCTGTGCTTCCATAAAAACCCCTTTGGCTTATCAGAACAGGATATTCTTTCGTGCCCCTAAGAGACGGCCACCCTGAATCAATGCCAAGATACCGCCAGCCACACAGGCAAGTCCTGCTACTACTGCAATGATACCAGTAACAATACTGGAGATTCCTGCGGAATTAACCGTTTTATACAGCTTTTGTTCCATATCATCACCCAAACCTTTCTTCAATTTTTGCTTGATTTTTATTTTGCACCATACTGCTTATAATACTCATCAATTGCTGCTTTAATGGTATCATCAATAATGATCTTGCCCTTGTATGGCTTGTTGTAAAGATGTTCAATTACTTCCTGCATTGTAACAATCGCACGGATACGGATGCCAAACTTCTCCTCAAGCTCTGCAATAGCGCTCTTCTCGCCTGTTCCTCTCTCCATACGGTCAACAGAAACGCAAAGACCAGTTACGGTCACGTTGCCCTGTGCCTGAATGATCGGCATTGTCTCATTAATGGACTTGCCAGATGTAGTTACATCCTCGATCATCATAACACGGTCGCCATCGTTGATCGGACCGCCAAGCAAAATGCCGACATCGCCGTGATCCTTTACTTCCTTACGATTAGAGCAGTAGCGCACATCGGTATCGAACTCATCACTAAGAGCGATAGCAGTTGTTACAGACAGTGGAATTCCCTTATAAGCAGGTCCAAACAGCACATCAAAATCACTGCCAAAGCTCTCATGAATTGCCTTTGCATAATACTCACCGAGCTTCTTTAACTGAGAACCTGTGCGGTAATAACCTGTGTTTACAAAAAATGGTGTCTTTCTGCCACTCTTAGTTACAAAGTCGCCAAACTTTAAAACCTGGCAGTCAATCATAAATTCAATAAATTCCTTCTTGTACTGTTCCATACCAGAAATCTCCTTTTTTGTTTGCGTTTTACGGCAAATGATTATATCATAGAATACCTTAATATTCAAGACTTTCCATCTTTTACTTTACAATTCCGATCAGATCGGTCAGACGGTCAACCTTTTTCTCGCGCATATATGCTTCAATTCCCTGCACAGTCTCTTCTGCTGCATATGGATTAAAGAAGTTTGCTGTTCCAATGCTTACTGCGCTTGCACCTGCCAGAATAAATTCCAGTGCATCCTCTGCACAAGCAATACCTCCCATTCCGATTACAGGAATCGAAACTGCATTTGCTGCCTGGTAAACCATACGTACAGCAATAGGTTTTATTGCCGGACCTGAAAGACCGCCTGTCTTATTTGCAAGTGCAAAGCACTGACGGTTAATATCGATCTTCATTCCTGTCAGAGTATTAATAAGAGAAATTGCATCGGCACCGCCGGCCTCTGCTGCCTTTGCCATAACAGTAATATCTGTTACATTAGGGCTTAACTTCATAATTACAGGCTGCTTTGCCTTTGCTTTTACAGCCTTTGTGATTGCCTCAACTGCCTTTGGATCCTGTCCAAAAGCAATTCCGCCCTCTTTAACATTTGGGCAGGAAATGTTAATCTCAAGCATATCAACAGGCTCATTTCCAAGGCGCTCCACTACCTCTAAATAATCTTCTGTACTTCTTCCGCACACATTTACGATGATCTTTGTATCAAACTGCTTTAAATACGGAATATCGCGCTTGCAAAACAGATCTATACCAGGATTTTGAAGACCAATCGCATTGAGCATACCGCTATGTGTCTCTGCAATTCTTGGTGTTGGATTGCCCGGCCACGGTACATTGGCTACACCCTTTGTCACAACAGCTCCTAATTTGTTTAAGTCAACAAACTCACTATATTCCGCACCAGAACCAAATGTGCCTGATGCAGTCATAACCGGATTTTTTAAGGTTACACCTGCGATTGTAACACTTGTATCAAAAGCAGGTGCATTTTTTTCTGCAGTCATATTCATACTCACAGCTCTACCTCCTCTGCTTTAAATACAGGACCGTCCTTGCAGACTCTGGCGTTATGCACATTTGAATGACCATCCACATTTTTTGTCTGACATACACATGCAAGACAAGCTCCGATTCCACATGCCATACGCTCCTCAAGAGAAATATAACATGGAATCTTTTTTTGTGCAGCAAGCTCTTTAATTGCACGAAGCATTGGCTTTGGACCACAGGCAAAGATTATATCTGCATCAAGGTTATTTTCCTTTATTGCGTCAATTACAGTACCCTTTGTTCCGCTATTTCCATCCTCTGTTGCATTGTAAACGCTGCTGCTGGATGCGAACTCATCCTGTAAAAACAGTTCGCTTCGATAGCCTAAAACGGCAGTCACATCACTTCCAGATTCCTTAAGACTTTTTGCCAGACCAAGCATTGGCGGAATACCGATTCCACCTCCGATTACCATTGGCTTTTTTCCAGTTTCCGAAAAGCCATTTCCAAGCGGTCCCATAATCTCGACAACATCGCCTGCCTTATAGGCAGAAAACTCCTTTGTTCCTGCTCCGGCAATTCGATATACGATGCGCAAACGTCCATTTTCCTTATCAATTTCACATAGACTGATTGGTCTTGGAAGAAGCTTGTCTGCATCCTTTGTGTATAATGTTATAAACTGACCTGGAATCGCTTCTGCTGCGATGTCCGGTGTCTCAATCCACATGCTGTAAATATCGGTAGCGATACATTCCTGTGAGAGAACAACCGCACGTTCCTTCTTTTTCATACGTTATCAAAACCCTTTCTAATCAATTTTAGAAGATGGATGCAATGTCTGCGATCATTGCTTCTGCTGCTGCTCTTGATGCTTCTGCAAAATGCTCTGGTCCAAACTTGCTGTATGCTTCCTGCTTATAAGCTGCAATAATTCCTCTTGAGGAGTTTACAATTGCACCAAGACCATCCTCATTAAAGTATGGACGAAGACTTGCAGCAGTACCGCCCTGAGCACCGTAACCTGGAACAAGGATGTAGCTCTTTGGCATTACCTTACGTAAGATTTCACCCATCTTTGGATATGTTGCACCAACAACGCAGCCAACGTAGCTGTATTCGTCGCCCATTGCATCAGCGCCCCATTCAGCAACCTTCTCGCCAACAAGCTCATACAGCGGTCTTCCATCGATCAGACGATCCTGGAACTCACCACTTGAAGGATTAGAAGTCTTAACAAGAACAAAAATACCCTTCTTTTCTTCCTTGCATACATCAACAAACGGCTTGATTCCATCAGTTCCAAGATAAGGATTTACAGTTGCGAAATCTTCATCAAATGCAGCAATTTTTTTGCTTCCAACAGTTACTTTTCCCAGATGACCAACTGCATATGCAGCAGAGGTAGAACCGATATCGCCTCTCTTTACATCACCGATTACAACAAGATCCTTTGACTTACAGTAATCAACAGTCTTCTTATATGCAGCAACGCCCGGAACACCAAACTGCTCATACATAGCAATCTGCGGCTTTACAGCAGGCACGATATCATAGATCTGGTCTACAATTGCCTTATTAAACTGCCAGATTGCTTCTGCTGCTCCCTCTAAGGTCTCTCCGTACTCCTCGAATGCCTTCTTCTGAACAAATTCCGGCACATAATTTAACATTGGATCAAGGCCTACTACAACTGGTGCTCCCATTTTTTTGATTTTGCTAACAAGTTTGTTAATCATTTTTTATCTCCTTCCTGTATTTGATTTTCAATTTTTATTGCTCATTTTCATAAATGATTTTTCCATCGGCAATAGTTAATGCAACACGTCCCCATACCTTCTCGCCATCAAACGGGGTATTTTTTCCCTTTGAAGCAAAAGAAGCTGCATCAATGACATAAGATTCATCTGGCATAATGACTGTGACGTCTGCACAGCTTCCAGGCTTTAATGTTCCCTTATCAATTCCAAAAACCTTTGCTGGATTTGTACTCATATAAGCGATCATCTGCATTGGTGTCAGCCAACCTGTACGGACAAGGTTTGTTATTGTAAGTGCAACTGCTGTCTCTAATCCAACAATACCAAATGGTGCCTGTGTAAATGGCTTTGCCTTCTCGTCAGCATGATGAGGTGCATGATCTGTTGAGATAACCTCCATAACGCCATCCTTTAATGCCTGCTTAATAGCCTCTACATCTTCCTTAGAACGAAGCGGCGGATTCATTTTATAGTTCGTATCTTCTGCTGATGGAATATCCTCATCTGAAAGTGCAAAGTGATGCGGGCAGACTTCTGCCGTCAGCTTAACACCCATCTCCTTGCCCCACTTTACCAGATTAACGCTTTCTTTTGTCGAGCAGTGACACAAATGAAGCTGTGCACCTGTTTCATTTGCAAGCAGAATATCTCTTGCTGTAATAATATCCTCTACTGCATTTGAGATACCTGGAAGACCCAGTTCTTTTGCACGCTTTCCTGCATTCATGCAGCCACCGTGAACAAGATTAATATCCTCACAATGAGCAAATACTGGAATATCACATTCAGCTGCCTGCAGCATTGCTTCACGATAAACCTCAGAATTCATAACGGATTTTCCATCCTCGCTGATTGCAACAATTCCAGCTGCCTTTAATGCTGCAACATCAGTTGGCTGTTCACCCTTTTGACCTACCGTAACAGCACCAACTGGAAGAACATGAACACCACATGCTGCTGATGCCTTGTCAAGAACTTCCTTTACCACCTCAGGGCAATCAGTTGAAGGCTTTGTGTTTGGCATAGGGCATACAGTTGTATAACCGCCATGTGCTGCTGCCAAGCATCCTGTTTCAATAGTTTCCTTATATTCAAGTCCCGGATCACGGAAGTGAACATGAAGATCGATCAAACCTGGCACAACCCAACCACCGGCTACATCAATCACGCGATCAGCCTGATTCGCAGAAAAAGCCTGTTTCTCGCAGATGATGCCATCCTCGATCCACAGGCTTTCCTGAACGTCAAGTTCCCTGGAAGGGTCCAAAAGCCGTCCATTTTCAACCAAAATACGCATTGCTTCTCCTCCATTTCAACTTTTTTCGTTTTTATCTAAAATATCATAACATAAATACAGGCGTTGCACAAGAGATATTTTGCTTCGATTATTATATTGTTGTTTTTTCGCTTGCTTTTTTTTATTTTAGCGTTATGATAGTGAGAGCATCTACTAAAAGGAGTAACTATTTTTTATGAGCAGCAAATCACATGAAATGGATCTATGCAGCGGATCCCTTTGGAAAAAAATTTTTGTGTACAGCGTTCCGCTGATGTTTACAAACATCCTGCAGGTTTTGTTTAATATGTCAGACGTGGCAGTAGTAGGAAAATTTGCAGGAGCGATTGCACTCGGTGCTGTTGGTTCTACCAGCATTCTTGTCACGTTATTTACTGGAATTTTGCTTGGTCTTGCCAGCGGTGTAAACGCACTAACTGCACTTCACATTGGATCAAAGGATGATGAAGGGTTAAAGCGCACTGTACATACTGCGGTAATTATCTGTCTGGCAGGTGGTATTTTAATAACTGTATTTGGCATTCTTTTTTCTCACAATATTCTTGCTTTAATGAATACAAAGGATGAACTTATTGATGGAGCTGTATTGTACCTTCGAATCTATCTGCTTGGTATGCCTGCACTTGGATTATATAACTTTGGAAATGCGGTGCTTAGCGCTGCCGGAGATACGAAACGACCGCTATATTATCTTGCTTTCGCAGGTGTTGTAAATGTCATTTTAAATTTATTCTTTGTTATTGTATGTCACCTTGGTGTTGCTGGTGTTGCACTTGCAAGTATGATTTCACAGTTCATCTCTGCATTTTTAATCTTGCGGGCGCTGTTGACAGGAAAGGAAAAATATTGTCTGCGTTTATCAGAAATTCGCTTTGACAAAAGAAAAGCAGTCGGTATTTTACAAATTGGAATTCCTTCTGCTTTCCAGTACTCACTATTTGCCTTCGCCAATTTGTTTGTGCAAAGCAGTGTCAATTCCTTTGACCATGTTCTTGTAGAAGGAAATTCTGCTGCTGCAAATGCAGATCCTCTTGTATATGATATGATGGCTGCTTTTTATACAGCCTGTTCCAGTTTTATTGCCCAAAATTTTGGTGCACGGAAAAAGAAACGTATTCTGCAAACCTATTTGATATGTTTGTTTTACTCTTTTATTACAAGCTTAGTACTTGGTGTAGGCATTTATCTTGCAAGATATCCGTTTCTTTATCTGTTTACAAGTGATAAGGCTGTTGTGGAAGCTGGTATTACAAGACTTTCCATTATGGCGCTTTCTTATAGTGCCTCGGCTTTTATGGATGCTTCCATTGCTGCCTCAAGAGGTCTTGGAAAGACAGCTGTTCCTACTTTTGTTGTTGTTATGGGATCATGCGTATTTCGTATCATCTGGATATATACGATATTCGCCTATTTCCATACCATTCAGTCGCTATACATCCTATATGTATTCTCTTGGGGAATCACTGCAATTGCGGAAAATATATATTTCTTCCATGTTTACCGCCATACACTGACAGGTAAAACTGAATCGCATTTATAATAATTAATAAAGACCTTCCAGTTGTTCGTTGAAAAATGAACAGTGGAAGGTCTTTATTTAATTATTTCTAGAACATTTTTCTGCATCCATAGCCAAAACAAACATTAATACATGCAATGCATCTGATAGTCGTGCAATATCTAATACATAAGTATCTGTCATATGAAACAGTTCCTTTGAGATTTGCGCAATATTTCGTCCGTTTGAATCTAAGATAGAATAATCCCACTCAGTCCAGCTTCCCTCAATCTGCCAGCCATTGAAATCAATATTATATCTTGGCTTAAAAAAAGTAAATTTCTTGCTGATTTGGCCAATATACCGACAATTATTTTGCAGATCATATTCGTAGATTTCAAATTTAGGAAGAAATGTTAAAAACTTTTCCTGTACCATTCCTATGCGATTATTATTTGCATCATAAATCGTCAGGCAATGTCCAATTGAAAGCTGACCTTTTACTGTATATACAGTTTCTTCATTATCATTGTAAATATCATAGCTGTCAAACCATGAAAAAAATCTCTGTCGAAATAACAACCTCATTACATCATTCCTCCATTACGTCAAAATAAATGCCAAATATCCCCACTCCCACACAACATCATCAAAACAATCCTGCATGTACTCGTAAATGTCATCTTCCTCATATCCGGTCATACGACAAACTAACGTGATTGTGTCGCGTATCTTTTCATATGTCAACGAACCATTTTGCATCCAATCCAGAAAAAGAAATTGTTTGATCGCTGTATATTCAAGTGCAATCCATTCCAGATGAACAATAAAATCCTGCAGGTTTCCATCAGGAAGCAGACAGTCTGATTCAATTTCTGCTGTCAGAAAGCTTCTAAATAATTCCTGCCATTTTGAAAAATGATCATTAAATTTTCTTTTCTGTTCCAAAAGGAATGTGCTGTTTTCTTCCTCAATTAGTCTTGCTTTGTTAAGCACATCCTTTAGCTCACTCTTATACAAGCCTTCTCTTTCATAATTAGTTGTCAAATCTAAAAACAATTCATTTTGTTCAAAAATGGCTGATTCCTGATCAGAAGGAATTTTCGAAATGGCATCCGCCAGTTCTTTTTGAAGCTTTTTTGTTTTATACTCTTTAAGATTCTTTTTAATCTGAGCATTGAAATCATCTGAAAATAAGAAATCTTCATTACTGTTTTCCTGCCAAATACGCCATAGCTCAAGTGCAGCAAAGAAAATATGTTTTAAATTTTCCTGTGGATCAAATTCTTTTCTTCTCATCCAATCAGAAAATATGCTGCGTACATTTCTTAAAAAATTTAATTTATTAAATTCAGGATTTTTCTCTTTCTCGATGTTTTCTGCCCCTGTTTCAATATAATTGCAATTCGGATATTTTTTCATCAAGTCAATAACAGCTGGACATGACGGCATAAGGAAAAATTCCTCTTGATCTAAAAACTTATGAATTTCTCTTGGAAAAATACGGCAAGTCTTTGATAAAACGTCATCGCCAAATGTACATACCAGCCGGCACAGCTTTTGTTCATTTAAGAAAGGACATATATGTTTTTTATTTAACGCAATCACTCGCATATTGTCCTTTTTTTGTGTGTATTGACTCATATTCTTTCGAACTGGATATACACCCTCCGGTGCTTGTAATTTCTTCCATTTTTCATTTGTCTCGTCATCCACTTCGATTTTCCACTCACGGCAGCAGGTGAATGGACATTTATTGGCAGTGCAGACAAATTCATCATAATATTCTGGTTTTCTAATTATCATATAGTTTTCTTTCAGTTCTCTTTCTTTTTTATTGTTTCAATCCACAGTCGGTAATTTCACAGAGTCTGACATGTCAGCACAAAGCCGACTGTGACTTGCCTCATGTCAGTGGGGGATACCGATTTCTCTCCGCCCGCCACTGCCGTTAATTTTCCAATAGCAATTTTTAGTGGTGGTTTGTTGGGTAAGTGTGTGTATTTTTTGAAAGGGAAGTTTTGGGTGTAAAATTTTATTCTTTATAAGTTATGCTACTTTTATGTTATGTATTTTATATACTCCACCCCAAATTAGCTTTCCAACTTACCCCACATCAAACACCAAAATCTTCTCTCTGCTGTCATTTCCATCAAACAAATCTCTGCAGTCAATCTCATCAGAAAACATCAGCTCATCTTGCGTCATCAAAAAACTTACATATTCATCTGACGGATAATAAAACATAAGCTGAATCGGCCTTGAATTCTCATAATAAGATTCAAGAATCCTTGCTACTACTCTCTTTAGGATTTCTACTGAAAATGGATTAAAGAAATAGCAAAAACTCACATCTGATGGTACTTCATAACTTTCTGCATTGGCAAGAACAAATTGTGTACGCGCACCTGAAACCGCATTTTCTCTGTTTTGTTCTGCTCCTGCAAAAATACGCTCATCATACTCAATACCAACACTATGGCAGCGCGTCTGATATGAAAGAAAAAAACACACTCTTCCCTTTCCTGTTCCATAATCCAAGACTGTCTGTTTTTTTTGAATCAAACCGCTGTTAGACAAGCGCTCTAATACACAATATGGTGTTGGCTCATATGGATAACAAAAGGCATCCGCATGACTGTCATCACGCCCTGTAGTTTTAATTTTCAACATTTTGTCCCATTGACTCTCCAACTGTTCTTCACTTTGTCCCATTCGCTGTATTCCTTTCTTATTTCTGTTGTGTTTTTTTGCTGCTTTCTTCATTTGAGGAATCAAGCAGATCTGAAATAGTATAGCCACGCTTCGTTCCTGGAAGCTGGACAGCTGATGCCAACCCGACACTTTGCATCTGAAGCGCATATGCCTCACTGATTCCTGCATATTGTGCCGTACTAGTACCCTTTGCACCATCTGACATCAAAAAACGATGAATTGCCGCACTTCGGATTGAAATCAGTGAATATGGCTCTAATATGATACCTGCATTAATTACTTCCTGCTGTGCCTTTCTGCATGCTCTCTGCAAAACAGACGCCCTCATCTGCCCGCCATATTTATTGTGTAAAAGCCAGTCATCGCCATAATATCCGCCCATTGAAAAAAAGTGCTCGATCTCTTCCATCAAGTCTTCTCGTATAACTATCAAACGTTTTGCCTTACCAGGAACGGACAGCATACATGTTCCATCCTCTCCATTTCTGATAAATGAGCTAGTCTGAAGCTCAATAATCTCACTCGGTGCAAGCGCACATTCATAAGCGAGAAGCGCTGCAACATACACCTGAATATCTGTCTTCTTCATTGCCTGCAAAATAGATGCCATCTGCACAGCTGTTGGATATTTGTTCACCTTTGGTGTTGGTGCATGCGCTGGATTTAAAAACTGATCTGACGTCTCTGCATACGATGGATGATTCATACTGTAAAAATCCAGAAAGCCAATAATGGCATAATAACGTATTCGCGATGTAGAAACAGAAATCTCACGCTTTACAATTTGATCTGGCATTACACTATTTACATACAAAACCCATTCTTCTGGTGTAATTTCATGAATCGGTTTTCGGTAATAATCACAAACTAACAAAATTGCTCCAATATATGTTGACCGTGTTCTCTGGTTTTTTAATGTTTGTTCCCAATGATCAAGCGTCAACAAATCTTCACTGCTGAACGTATAGTCTTTTTGTTTTGCCAACAGCTTTTCTGCAGAATTTCTTCGCCTTTTTTTAGATGATGTCTGACTCTCCTCCATAAGCTGCCTCCTTTATTGACTTGGTAGTAAATTTCTTTTTAATTAAGTTATGCTACTTTTATGTTATTGTTATATCAAATTTCCAATGATTTGTCAACAAAAAAAGCTGATACAGACAATCTTTTCATTGTTCTGCATTAGCTTTTTTTGTATTACTTATCGTCTTGTATATCCCTGTCCACATCCAGGTGCATTTTCTTCAAGCTCTCCTTCTGTGTAATAGCTTGCTCTAAATTCCATATTGATCTGTGAAATTTCCTTTTCTCCCTTAATATAAGCATCATACATATCCCACAGGCTTATTCCACAATTATCGCTGCAGCCATCATCATCTGGAATCCACTCTTTTATCAGTGCAATACGTTCTTCTTTTGTAGTATCCTTAATTAAAAAACTCTTTGTATTCATAATTCTCTTACCTTTCTAATTTATTTTAACTATTTTTTTGAGCCTCAATACGCTCTGCCAAATCACTTAAATACACCCAGCGTTCCATTTTTTGTTCAAGGAGTGCTTCGCTTTGTTCTTTTTTCTCTGACAACTCTCTCAGACGCACAAAATCAGTCGCCGCCGCATCCATATCCTTTTCAAGCTGTTCAATTGTTTCCTCCAGCGTTTGAATATCTTCTTCAATCGTGTTATATTCTCGCTGTTCAAGGTAACTAAAGCGAAGTTTCTGCTCTCTTACCGGTTTTTTCGTTACTTCTTCTGCCTTTTGCTGTTTTTTCTTTTCCTTTTCGCGCTCCGCTCTTTGTTTTTCTTCCTCCTCAGCTTGTTTCACAGCTGCATAATCACTATAACCGCCTTCATACTGGCGCAATGTGTGATTTTCTTCAAAGGCAAACATACGGCGCACACAACGATCCAAAAAGTATCGATCATGTGATACAGTTACCACAATTCCTTCAAAACGGTCAAGATAATCTTCAAGAACTTCCATCGTGCGAATATCAAGGTCATTGGCCGGCTCATCCAAAATCAAAAAATTTGGTTCTTCCATAAGGACGCGAAGAAGATAGAGCCTCTTCTTTTCTCCTCCAGAAAGACTTTTAATCAGCTGCTGCTGCACGACTGGCGGGAATAAAAATCTATCAAGCATAACGGATGCAGACACGCTTCCCTCTGGTGTGCGAACATATTCTGCGGTATCACGAATGTAATCGAGTACTTTCTTATTCGGATCCATATAGGCAACACCTGCTGACGGATCTGATGCAATCTCCTGTGTATAATAACCAATCTTAAGCGTCACACCTGCTGTTCTTGTACCTCTAAGCGGCATAATTGTTCCTGCTAAAATCTTCATAAGTGTAGTTTTTCCGCACCCATTCTGTCCTACAATTCCAATTCTGTCTCCTTTTAGAAAAATATAGGAAAAATCATGAAAACATTCATGACCCGGATAGCCACCTGCCAGGCCTTCCACTTCAAGCGTTGTCTTTCCAAGACGGCTTGCAACACTGTCCAGCTGCACAGTGCGATCTCTAACTGGTCCACGCTGCTCCTGTAAATTTTCAATTCGCTGAATATGAGCCTTCTGCTTTGTAGAGCGCGCACGTGCACCACGATTTAACCATTCCAGCTCAGTTCGTAACAAATTCTTCCGTTTTGCTGCTGCAGAATCTTCATTTTGCTCTCGTTCTGCCTTTTTTTGCAGATAGCCCGAATAATTTGTCTCGTATGAATATAAACTTGCATGATCTAATTCTGTGATGCGATTTGTTACCTGATCAAGAAAATATCGATCATGTGTTACCATAATCATGGCTCCGCGATAGCGTCTGAGATAATCTTCCAGCCAATCAGCCATCTTTGTATCAAGATGATTTGTTGGCTCATCCAAAATTAAGATATCTGCTGGACGAAGAAGCGTCTTAGCAAGCGCAGCGCGTTTTTTTTGACCACCTGAAAGCTGACCACATGGCTGATTAAAATCATTCAGCTCAAAAGTCATCAGCAATGTCTTGGCATCTGGTTCAAGAATCCATCTATCTTCTTCCTTTTCTCCCTGCAGCACATACTCCAACACACTCATATCTGCCGGCATCTGCGGATTTTGTTCCAGGAAACGAAGTACAACATGATTAGCCACTGTACGGCTTCCCTCATCTGGCACTTCTGTTCCTGCTAATATACGAAGAAGTGTTGTTTTTCCTGTTCCGTTAATTCCAATTATTCCAACCTTCTCACCTTCATTCAAATAAAAGTTGGCCTGCTTTAGCAGTACTTTTTCTCCATAACTTTTTTGTGCTTGTTCCAAAGACAATAAATTCATTTTCTTTATCCTTTTGACTTTAAATTAACTACATGAATCGGTTTTCCATGTACATAAGCGCTTAAATTTTCAACAGCTATATCCATCAATCGCTGTCTTGTTTCTTTTGCTGCCCATGCAATATGTGGCGTAATCAATACATTCGGTGCGCTTAAAAGTGGACTATCTTCTGGAATTGGTTCAGTTTCCACAACATCCATTGCCGCATAACTAACCTTGCCAGAAACAAGTGCTTCTTTTAAATCTTGTTCACAAATCAGCGGACCTCTTGCTGTATTTAGCAAAATTACACCATCCTTCATTTTTGCTATGCTGTCTTTTCTAATCATTGCCATGTTTTCCTTAGTTAATGGACAATGCAGGCTAATTACATCTGACTCCTTATATAATTCCTCAAGGCTTACTGAACGTACATGCTCTGTCATAAGTTCTTCTTTGATTCCATGATGACCATATGCAATCACATTCATACCAAACGCAACTGCCAAACGTGCAACTGCCTGTCCAATATTTCCATATCCAATGATTCCCATTGTCTTTCCAGCAAGCTCCATTGATGGATAACTCCAAAAACAAAAATCAGGACAACTGCTCCATTTTCCAGCCATAACCTGAGCTGAATGTGCCCCTACATGATGACATATCTCTAACAACAATGCCATTGTAAGCTGTGCAACTGCCTGCGTACTATATGAAGGAATATTGCTGACCGGTATTTGTCGCTCATCCGCTGCCTCTAAATCTACTGTATTATAGCCAGTTGACAATGTACCTATAAAACGAAGTGCCGGGCTTGCCTCAATGATCTTTCTTGTGATGACAACCTTATTAGTAAAGACAACCTCTGCCCCATCCATACGAGATAAGATCAGTTCTTTCGGTGTTCTGTCGTATACAATTACTTCTCCAAACTGGCGAAAACCATCCCAGCTTAAATCGCCAGGATTTTCTGTATATCCGTCTAATACCACAATTTTCATATTCTCACCTTTTTTCTTTTTTTCGTTGACAGTATACCATCTTTCACACAGACAGGCAAGCGCTTATTTTCTGACAAAAGAACCTGCTAGTGCATCAACACTAACAGGTTCTTATTCTCTAATTATGTTTTTTCAAAAAAATAAAGCGCGAGACGGGATTCGAACCAGCGACCCTCGCCTTG
>ENA-ORTN01000963-ORTN01000963.1-human-gut-metagenome-genome-assembly--contig:-NODE-963-length-30459-cov-9.675174_pt1 | contig 30459 bp, 28 predicted proteins | sample MGYA00242070_ERZ509189 | MGnify/ENA primary metagenome ERZ509189 (study PRJEB26280, sample SAMEA2338821) | human gut metagenome | biome: human gut; feature: human-associated habitat; material: faeces...
CATATTGCTTTTATTTTTTTCACAAATTTTGTCTCACATCATTTACAATTATACATTTTTTAGAAAAATAATAAATTTATCTTTTTATTGTTGCTCGTTTGGCTCTTCTATTAATGGGTCTTCTAGTCCGCGAAGTTTTTCTGGAATTTCAATCGTACTGACATTGTACGTTTTACTGATTCTTTCATACCAGAACATTCTTTTTAATATGAAATTATGAATGAATATGATAAAACATTCGATGGCAATGATAGCAAGTGCTAAAATCATGACAATCGTTTGCGCAGTTCCGGTACTATCACTTACAAAGTCGGTTAGATATCCTGCTGCTGTTAGGATGTAGAATGGGGATGGTAATAGGACTCCGTACAGAAGAATGTAACGGATGATGTATTGATACCATTTTGGAGTGTGCCCTTTAAATGAAAGTAATTTGATATTTACGATTTTTTTACCGATTGTAGCACCTTTTGTAATGATTGGGATTCCGATGTAGTAGAAAATTGCAACCACGATTGGAATCCATTTCTTAGAAATGATAAATATTGCAATGATTGTAATGATTCCATAGAAGAACAAGTCGATTAGGAATGCCATCGTTCTTCTTAACATCGATACCTTTCTTCCTTTTTTGTAGGAATTTAATTCTAACATCTCTCTTGTCGGTAACAGTTTTTGAAATAATGGTGTTACGAGATACCCTAAGATGCCACCAGTTGTGTTGATGATTAAATCATCGACATCGAATAATCGATATGCTTTTGGATAGATGAAGAATAGTCCTGTTATCTGCGTTATTTCGAAAAATAGACTTAATAGAAATGTAAGGAGTAATGTCTTTTTGAAACTGCATTTGAAAAAGTATCGAAGATATACTCCAAAAGGAAGAGTTAAGAGTAGGTTAAACGCTACTTGGTAAAATGGTTTGGTTTTCATGACTTGTAAAACGATACTGAAGCCATCGACATTATTTGGAATTTGACTTGCAATATCCTTCACAAATTGAAATGGTATGAGTTGTGGTGAAAGTGTTGCCATCGTATTTAATTTTTCTGGACTTGGTAGCGGTAGAATTACTAAGTAAAAAGCCGTTAACAAATATAAGACAAACGAGTAAGTAATGAGTACCCTTAGGAAAGGGATGGCCCCGTACTTTCTATAACTTGCAATGATATAAGGAATGGTAATTAAAAAAGCCAAGATGGGAAATGTTAGGAGTGCTGTTTTAATTGGCTCAATGTATTCTAACATATTACATCTTGGTTGGGATTTCGATAATTAATAAATGTAGTAGTTCCCGGATGATATCCGTTGTTGTTTTTAGAACATAGATGTAATCATCTTTCTTAGCTTGATTTTCTTCCTTATTGACATTGTTATGTTGATAGAAAGCGTTGGCACATACACATAAGTTGTATACATATTCGGCAATGTAGTTTGGCTTTCTTTCGTCGTAAGCCGCCTGCAGCGCGTTTGGCAATTCTAAAATTTGTAGTCTTAAATCACGATCGAATTCGTTGTAGATTTCGTTTGTAAATCCTTTTGGAATTCGCTCTGCCATAATGATGCGATTTAATCTTAGATACGTGTACAAGATATAAGGACCGGTTTTACCAGTAACTTCAGAGAATTTTTCTAAGTCGAAGATGTAGTCTTTTTCTCTTGAATTTTGTAAATCTGCAAATTTTAAGATGGCATTTACGATTTTGTCGACGTCTTCGCTACTCATTGTTTTGTTATCTTCTTTTTTGCTAATGAAAATATCTCTGGCATTCTGGAATAGGGCGGATAGTTTTGGAGTATCGCCATTTCTCGTCTTATAAGGTTTTCCGTCTTCGCCGTTTACTGTTCCGTAACCTAAGTGTTCTAATTTTTTGATAGAGCAGATTCCAGTTTTATCGCAGACACGGAATACTTGAGTAAAGTGCATTTCTTGACGGTTATCCGTTACATATAAAATATGGTCGGGATGAAAATCTTCCATTCTTTGTAATATGGTTGCAATATCTGTGGAAGCATATAGGTAAGCACCGTTTGATTTTTTGAAGATTAATGGTGGCAATGGTTTCTTGTCACTTTCTTCAGCAACTTCTATAATTTTTGCACCTTCACTTGTCTTTAACCAAGGTGTCAGTATTTTTTCTGTTCGTGGTAAATATTTGTAACTATCTGATTCGCCATACCAATAGTCAAAATGAACGTCTAAGTAGTCGTATTGAGCTTTGATATCGCCTTTGGATACTTCTAGAATTTTTTTCCAAATTGGAATGTATTCTTCTTTTCCATCTTGTAAATCTTTTGTGATTTTTGCACATTCTTCTTTGATGGTTTCGTCTTCCTTACAAAGAGCACTCATCTTTGGATATGTTTCATCTAAGTAGGAGATTGTAATGTCTTCTAGTTGAATGTTGTCTCTTAAGATTGCGTAGATGACTTGTCCGATTTGTAATCCGAAATCTCCTAAGTGTACATCGCCGATAACTTTATGTCCAAAAAATTCTAAGATTCGTTTAATGGATTCACCAACGATGGCTGTTCTCATATGACCGACGTGTAACGGTTTGGCAACATTTGGACCACCGTAGTCGATGACGAAGGTTTCTTTTTCTGGTAACTCCAATGTGTTTTTGATGTCTTGATGGGTGATGCGTACATATCGATTGATAAATTCATCAGATAGGGTTAAGTTGATGAATCCGGGGCGAACGAACTCAATCTTTTTGAAATATTGCGTGATATTTGGATTGTTGTTTAAATTATTTACGATTTCTTCGCCAACTTCCATAGGATTTTTATGATATTGTTTTGCTACTTTAAAGATGTCGTTACATTGGTAGTCACACAAATCTTTCCGATCAGAAGGGATTACTTTACAATCGATGTTGTAGCCAGATTTTAAAAATGCATGATTGATGATGCTTGTTAATTCTTCTAAGTACATATTTGATTCCTCCTTTAATAAAAAAAGTGCCACTTCTCTAAGGGCGGATTGACCGCGGTACCACCTTAGTTCATAGTGTGCACTATCTCATTCTTCTTAACGCGAAGTAACGGATTTTCATCTGCTAGAAGAGTGCGTTCATAACATTCAGTCAGTTATTTCCACCAGCCATAACCTCACTAGATTCCGAGTTGTTATTACTATTTCTTCCTTTGCATTTCTTATGCTAAATTATATAAAAAGTGACGTTTTTTGTCAAGATTTCCTTTTTTCGACAAGATTCGACAAATGGATCTCATATGCTTGTAACAGGTGATTATTTTGGAAAATGAATACGAAGTGCTGTTAGATGAATTATCAGGAGTAGTAGGAAGTTTTCGAGATGAAGTGGGAGGAACTAGAGAGGATGTCATCAATCGTGGCATCATCAAATTCAATGTTTATAAGTTTATTCACGATTATCCAGAGTCACAAGACATCGTGAAGAAGATGGATGGAAAGTTTGCGAAAGAACCAGTCAATCCAATCGATCAGGAATTTTTGAAGTCACTTAGTGATTATGTCAGTAGTCATTATTTAATCAGCGTTCCGATTGAAAGTGTTAAAAGAAGAAGAGGTCAAATATCAAAGGATGTTTGCTTTTTCTTAGATCATTATGAAGAGGTAATTCCGTATTTGATTGCATCGAATCATAAAACTTACGACCGATATCGTGTAAAAGAAATTCATAATTCGTGAATTTCTTTTTTGATGGATTTCTATTTCTCGTGTTTTAAAATTTAACAAGTAAAATACGAGTGATTTTTGCATTTTTTTAAATTTTCTTTGCAATATTACACGTTTTGTGTTATAATCGTTCAAGTATTTAATGGGAGAAGTGAGAATATGAAAAAGAGAAATGTTGCGATTATTGCACACGTTGACCATGGTAAAACGACTTTGGTCGATCAAATATTAAAATCTAGTGGAACGTTCCGTGAAAATGAAGATACTTCTAATATTACGATGGATTCTAATGCCATTGAAAAAGAAAGAGGTATTACGATTTTAGCTAAGACAACTGCTATCAATTATAATGATTACCGTATTAATATCGTCGATACACCTGGACATGCCGATTTTGGTGGAGAAGTAGAACGTATCATGAATATGGTAGATGGTGCTTTATTAGTTGTCGATGCGTATGAAGGACCAATGCCACAGACGAGATTCGTACTTAAGAAGGCATTGGAAGCAGGCGTAAAACCGATTGTCGTTATCAATAAAGTTGATAAACCTTCAGCACGATGTGAAAAAGTTGTCGACGAAGTACTAGATTTATTTATTGAACTTGGTGCTAGTGATGAGCAAATTGACTTTAAAGTTGTCTATGCTAGTGCGATCAATGGAACTTCTAGTTTGGACCCGGATTTATCTACTCAGAAACCTGGCTTCAATCCGTTGTTGGATTTGATTATTTCTGAAATTCCAGCACCGTCTGGCAGTGCCGAAGAACCTTTACAATTTCAACCAGCCTTGTTAGACTACAACGAATATGTTGGAAGAATCGGTGTTGGACGTATTCACAATGGTATGATTAAAGTTGGTCAAATGGTAACATGTTGCCGTTTGGATGGTACGACAAAACAATTCCGTGTTCAAAAATTATTCGGATTTTTAGGAATGAAGAAAATTGAAGTAGAAAGTGCAGAGGCAGGAGATATCGTTGCTGTTGCAGGTCTTGCTGACATCTCTGTTGGTGAAACACTTTGCGATACTACTCATGTTCTTCCACTTCCACCATTACGAATTGATGAACCAACTCTTCAAATGACTTTTGGAACCAATACGAGTCCATTTGCGGGAAGAGATCAAGATACGAAGTTCTTAACAGCTAGACAGTTAGAAGACCGTTTGCAGAAAGAATTACAGAAAGATATCAGTTTGCGTGTTTTACCAAACGATGCAGAAAGTTGGATTGTTTGTGGTCGTGGTGAATTACATTTATCCATTTTAATTGAAAACTTGAGAAGAGAAGGATACGAATTACAAGTATCCAAACCAAAGGTTATTATTAAAGAAATCGATGGTGTTAAGATGGAACCGTTTGAAGAACTAGAAATCGAGTGTCCTGAGGAGTCTGTCGGTTCTGTCATTGAACAGTTGGGTAGTCGTGGTGCTATTATGGAAAATATGACGAACTTTAACAATCAAACTCGTTTGACTTATACGATTCCATCTCGTGGCTTAATTGGTTTTACGACTGACTTCATGACTCTGACAAAAGGGTATGGTATTATCAACCATTCTTTCAAGGAATATCGTCCTTATGAAAACATCAATATCGGAGAAAGAAAACTTGGCGTATTGGTTTCTATCGATGAAGGTAAGACGACTGCTTATGCACTTGGTAGTGCGGAAGAACGTGGCGTTATGTTCGTTACTCCTGGTGTCGAAGTTTACGAAGGTATGATTGTCGGAGAACATTCTCGTGAGAACGATTTGGCTGTCAACGTCACAAAAGGAAAGAATTTGACGAACGTTCGTGCTGCTGGATCTGATCATACGGTCGTATTAAAACGTCCAAGGCCAATTACATTAGAGTATGCATTAGATTACATTAACGAAGACGAGTTGGTCGAGGTTACTCCTCATAACTTGAGACTTCGTAAGAAAACGTTGAATACGGAACAGAGAAAGAAAGAAGATGCAAGACGTCAAAAATAGATGCGTTTGCATCTTTTTTTGGAAGTCGTTCTAAATGATTTGATTTTCTATTTATTTTATTTTATAATCTTATATATAGAATAAAAGGAGTTGAATCTTTATGGATCAAAATCAAAAACCAGAAACTTTGCTTGATGATGTGAGTCAAGCTAACAATACAACAACGACAACGCCTCCTGTGACACCTGGAGTTCCAGTAAGTCCAGCACCAGTTAGTGCTCCTCAAACAGAACCGGAGTCATTGGATCTTACACCGGCACCACAAGCGCAGGCACCAGTTCCAGAACCTGTTGCTTCTGAACCAGTATCTGTCGATGTTGCTGCATCAGTGGACGATAATACACCAGATAATCCAGAGTTAGAGAATACTGTAATTACGAGTGCTCCAATTACACCAGAAGCAATTGAGGAAGTCGTAGAGTCTACTCCAAGTGTTGCTCCTGTTTCCAATCCGGTTCCGGCATCTCAGCCAGTAGCGCAACCAACTGTACAATCAGTAGAACAGCCAGTTGTTGCACCTGTAAATCCAGAACCTGTTTCTAATCCGCAACCTGCACAGGTTACAGAACCAGTTGCACCAGCAACTACAGAATCTCCAGCATCTAATCCAGATGTTGTCGGTACGATTGCCAATCCAAATGAAGTGATGGCAGCTACAGCTGGAGTAAGTACGGAAGGTGCTGGAACAACGCCACCAATCGATATTAATGGTGGAAATTTTGAAAATCCGAATGGTAAGTTGGAGCCTCCTAAAAAGGGTGGTATCGGTAAGATTATCGGTCTTATTTTAATTGTTGCCATTTTAGGTGCCGTTATTATTTTCTTGCCAGATATTCAAAGCTTTATAGTAAGACAGATGAATCCAATTGAGTCAGAGCCTACGCCAACCCCAACGGCTACACCTACAGTTACGAGTTCTGTTTTAACTTGTACCCTTACAACGGATGATGAGACGACTGGTCTTCATCACGTTTTGACAGAAACTTATTCTGGTCAAAATGATGAACTTGCTAACATTGAAGTTGAAGAAGTTGTTACACCGATTGAAAATACTACGATGGATTTTGCTACTGCATTAGAGACGGCAACATCTTCTTGTTTGTTAGAAATGGAACAATATCCTGCTACATCTGGTGTCGTTGCAACTTGCGATACGACAGTTGCAAATTCTTTGACTCGTTCTTTACTATATGATTTAGCACAAATTCAAAATTACAATGCCTCTTTAGCTGGAACGGCAACACCAACACCTTCTGCTACGCCAGATGCAACGGCAACTCCAGAAGAAACAGTTACTCCGACAGCAACTCCAGAAACTGTAATTCAGTCTCCAATCAATATTGAATACAGTTTAGGAGAAAGCATTGCAAACATTGCTACTGTAAAACAATCTAATGGTTATACTTGTACAACAGAATAAATGAAAAATGGCTAGTAATAGTCATTTTTTTTTGCTATAATTTTTGGTGGTGAAGAATCTTTGAAAAAGAACATTTATATTATAGCAATTGTTTTGTTTGTGCTAGATCAATTTACAAAATATTTGGTAGAAGAATACTTGATTTCTACTGTGCCTATCATCGGTTCTTTTTTTACATTAGAGAAAGTACATAATATCGGTGCGGCATGGGGAATTTTAGGTGGAAGTACTTTTTTCTTAGTTTTGGTTAGTGCAGTGGCACTGATTGTACTCAACGAATATTTGCGTTATGAGAAAAAATTTAATAAAATTAGTGTTTTTGGATATGGACTTCTCATGGGTGGAATTTTAGGGAATTTAATCGACCGCATTTTATATGGTTATGTGATTGATTTCTTGAGTTTTACTTTTGGAAGTTACCAATTTCCAGTTTTTAATTTGGCTGACATGGGAATTGTCATTGGAATTGGATTCCTTTTTATAGAAATATGTCGAGGTGAAGTTTATGAAATTCGAAATCGAAGAAGAAAACGTTAGATTAGATCAATTTCTTTCCAGTAAGATGGGAATTAGTCGTAGTAAAGTAGCTAAATTAATTGATGCTGGCGCAGTAACGGTAGATGGCAACATTGTGAATGCTTCTAAGAAGTGTCGGCCTGGAACAATTGTCCATGTGAGTGAAATGCCGGAAGAAGAGGAATGGATTGTACCGGAAGAGATTCCACTTGATATTGTCTATGAGGATGAATACTTAATCGTCATTAATAAAGCATCTGGTATGGTCGTTCATCCTGGCGCCGGTAATTTTCATGGCACGCTCGTCAATGCATTATTATTTTATTTTGGAAAACAGAAGACCAAGGATGTTCGGCCTGGAATTGTTCATCGTATCGATAAAGATACGTCCGGTTTACTAGTAGTTGCCAAAACAAGTGAAGCGATGGACGCGTTATCTGAAATGATTCGGGAAAAACAAATCAAACGGATTTATTTAGCTTTGGTTGATGGTAAGATCATGCACGAGACAGGAACCATCGATGCACCAATTGGACGAGATCCGTCTGACCGTCAAAAGATGGCAGTTGTCGCTGAACATGGAAAAGAAGCAATTACGCATTTTAAAGTTTTAAAGCGATACTCACAAAATACGTTAGTGGAAGCACGATTAGAGACTGGTCGTACTCACCAGATACGTGTTCATATGGCATACATTGGGCATCCAGTTACCAACGATCCACTATATGAAAAGAAGGGTTCTAAGACAGACTTTGGACAATTTCTGCATTCTTATCAGATGGAATTTGTTCATCCATTTACAAAGAAAAAGATGTCTTTTCAAGCTGAACTTCCAAAAGAGTTTACAAATTATTTAGAAAAGTTGGAAGAAAGTTCATAAGTCTGTTATAATATTATGTTATAAGGGTGTGATTCCATGGAAGATTCTATTAATCAAAAAAATGAAATTGTCATCAAGTTATTGCATTATTTCATCACGGATTTAAATTACAACCCGATTATCTTACAGGGAATTGAAAATGAAATCTGGTTAGAGAACTTGGATTGTGATTATAAAGTGGTTAGAATTGTATCTAGTCATATTCACAATGAGGAACAAATGCAATTTGATGTTTATAAAACAAAACGTATTATGTCTAAGATTAAGGCGAAGACATTTTCATTTCATTTGCCAACACTCAGTATCTATACGGATCTCGGTGATGATCTCACATTGCCGGAAGAGAAGAGTATCGATAGCATGTACTTAGATTCTGAAAAAGATTTAGATAAATATCAAGATGTTTTAAAACATCTGCCAGATATTACAAAGAAGATGGAATTTAATGAAGAGGGGATGCAACTTTTCTTGAAGATTACGAACGATATCAATCGTAAGAATTTAAGCGATGCTAAGAGAAATCAAGAAGTGTTCGAACCGAAAGTGCCAGTTGTTACATATGCACTAATTGGTGCTAACGTTGTTATTTTTCTACTTATGATGTTGTCAGGACATTTTAATTACATTACGAATTTGTTTTGTAACTATGGTGATGCTGTACGAGCAGGACAATATTATCGTTTGTTTACCGCTGCATTTATTCACGGTGGGTTGCTACATTTAGTAGTCAATATGTATTCGCTGTATATTGTCGGCAGTCAAGTAGAAAGCTACATGGGTAAATTCAAGTTTTGTCTCATCTATTTATTTAGTGCTTTAGCAGGCAGCTTGTTATCGATTACTGTAAGCTCTTATGCATCTGTTGGTGCGTCTGGTGCTATCTTTGGACTATTGGGTTCTCTGTTATATTTTGGATACCACTATCGTGTCTATTTAGGAAACGTTTTAAGAAGTCAAATTATTCCGTTAATTATTGTCAATTTATTATTGGGATTTATGGTGCCAGGAATTGATAATTTTGCACATATTGGAGGTTTAATTGGCGGTGTGTTGATGACACTTGCATTGGGTGTTAAATATAAGAGCAGTACTTTCGAAAAAGTAAACGGTTGGATTGTGCTTGTTTTGTTTACTGTGTTTTTAGGATACATGGCAATTTTTGCTGCTCATTAAAATCGGAGAGTTCCGATTTTTTTGTTTGTAATGTGATTTTCAATTGATTTATTTTTTATTCTATTTTATAATTTTTATTAGGATAGGAGTGTATGTTTATGAATAAAAAGTTAAATAATCAAAAGAAAAAGCTGTTTTTATTTATTGGAATTGCTATTGTTGTAGTAATCGTTTTGGCAATTGTTTTCTTTGTTGCTTTAGGTGGTAAAAAGAATGATAATGGTGGAAGTACTGGCCAAACTGTCTTATTTGATGATGCCTACAACAATACGGTAAATGCAACGAACTATAAAATTCAATTTACGATTTCAAAAGATGATAGTTCACTAGTATTTACAAGTAATATTGATGATTCTTATCAGGAAATTACTGAACAAAAGACTACTCCAGAGGAATCTCTTCTTAGCAGATATTTTGTCGATTATGAAAATTTAGATTTGTATTACTTGAGTGAGATTGGAAATACGATGGATCACTTTGAGTCTATTTACGATTTGAAAAATATTTATACAGCACTTGATCAAAATAGTGCCAAAAATGTGGTAGATGATGATACGGTTGAATTTGTCATTCCTAATTTACAAGCATATAATTATATGTTTACGTATTTAGACATCGTAAAGGAAATTGCAGACATCGATTTTGAATCGATTACTGATGATGTCGTTATTACAGTCAATAGTAATGGAGAATATTTATCTTCTTTGACATTCCAATTAGATGGAGTGAACTTTGAATATGTCTTTAGTGATTTCAATTCTATTGCTGATTTGACATTGCCAGAAGTTACGGTTATTGAACAAAAAGAGGATGAAACGGGAATTATTTTACCTGAAGAAGATTAGAAACAGGTGATTAGATGAAAAAAAGTAATAGAAAAGGGTTTACATTAATAGAGTTAATCGCCGTTGTCGTCATTTTGGGTGTGATTGCGTTAATTGCAGTTCCGGCTGTTACTTACTATTTGTCTGGAGCTCAAGCGGATGCATATCAGATTGCTGAGAAAAACTTGGCTGAAGCGGCAAACAATATGTTTGCTGATTGTGCTGGTGTTGGAGATTTGGCTGTATGTCAACAGTATAGTGTTCCTGATGGAGGAAATTATGTTACCGTTCCAGCTTCTGTTTTGATTGCCAATGGATATTTGGATCCGATTGCAGATCCAGCAAAACAAGGCTCTTATTGTGATGAAAACAATAGTTTTGCTATCGTAATGAACGATGCGACTGATACTGATTTCAATGCCAAATTGAGTTATAAGGCGTGTCTTTCTTGTAGTAAATATCAATCTGATGGATGCAACTTCGATAATACTGATGTGGGAGATTCTATTCTAAATCCAGCGGATTTTACCGTTAATCAATGTGAAAATTTTGAAACCCATCTTTCTACTTACGGCATTGATTTGCGTGCAAAAGTGCTTTTAAATGGTCAGGATGTCAATCGCTTTATTATGCCAACACCATCTACTATTGATACTACTTATGTAGGAACGTATAATTTGAATTATGCTTATGGTGGCTTGACAGCTGTTACTAAGGTTACTGTTAAGGATATTAGTAAGCCGACGAGTCCAGTTGTTACAATGACTGCAAATGGTGCAAGATACGATGGTAGAACTTGGACTGGGTCTAATGTGATTGTATCTTTCTCCGCAACAGATAATACTTCGTGTGGAGGAATGACCGTTGATGGCTCTGGTGTCAAAGAATATAAGTATTCAAAAGATGGTGGCTCTACTTGGACTACTGTCTCTTCTGGATATACTGAAACAGAAACATTTAATGGAAATGTTTTGGTAAAAGCTGTCGATAATGATGGGAACGAAAGCAATACGACAACGTTTCATATGATGGTTGATAAAACCCCACCGAAAATGGTCCAAGCGACTCTTACTACCGTAGAAGACGGCAGAGGATATACACAAGGGGCTACAACTTATCAAGATGTGCGGATTTCTCTAGAAGGAACCGATGCTCATTCTGGATTTGATCGATTTATTTATTCTACCGATGGGGGTACTAGTTGGCGTGATGTTCCATCTAATTGGATTATTGATGAGACGACAAATACGACGTTCCGTGTTAAAGCAGTCGATAAAGTTGGTAATCGTAGTACCAATACAATTACTTTTACGATTCGTATTAATAAGAATTTTACAGTATCGTATAATGCTAATGGAGGAACGGTTTCACCAACGTCTAAGAGGGTTGTTTATGGCGGTACCTATGGTGCTTTGGCAACTCCTACTAGAACCGGATATTCATTTGCTGGTTGGTATACCAGTGCTAGTGGAGGGACACAAATCACTTCTACTTCTAGAGTGACGCAACATCAAAATCATACGATTTATGCTCATTGGAACGTCAATAGTTACACGTTAACTTATAATTATTCTGCTAATGGGGGATCTAGTGCTACTAGAACGAGTGCCAGTGTTGGTTATGGATTGAATGCTGATTTATCGGTAACTGCCTATAAAAATGGGTATACATTTGTCGGTTGGAATACCAATAAAAATGCCACTACTGGACTTAGTAGTTACAAGATGCCATCTAATAATGCTACACTTTATGCAATATTTAAGAAAACAATTACCGCAACTGTATATTCTGGAACGAATCGTAGTACTGTTAAAACGGTAAGTACGACAGTTTATAACAATACAACATCTGGTAATGTAACATTACCAACTAGCTATGCTTCGGTTTCTGGATATTCTTTTTCTGGGTATCGTACCGATGGAAACGCTACTTCTAGATCTTATACTGCTGGACAATCTATTTCTCTATCCAATAGTACAACTTTCTATGCTGTTTATACCAAAACTATTACAGTTAGTTACAATGCAAATGGTGGGAATAGTACTCCGGGAAATCAAAATGGAACAGCATATTATAATTCCAATGGTGCGACTACCAATCCAACCTTTACATTAGCGGGTGCTATTTCTAAGAATCGGGATAGTGGTGGACGTGAATATACGTTTACTACATGGAGCGGTTATGCCGCAGGATCCAGACAGACGTTCTCTTCGAACCAAACGCTAACTGCTGGCTGGAGTGTTACTCGTCAATGGGTTGTTATTAATCAAGGTCAAGAAAAATATAATATTACTGATTTTCAACCTTCTAAATGGGGTGGTACAAACGAATGGCATTCAGAAGATGGAATATTATATCAGAATGTTGGTAATATCTATCATGTAGATCAGTTTAATTACTTGAATATTCAATGGATTGGTTATTCCGCACAGCCAGGTAGATATGTAACGTTTGATGTAAAGCAAATGTTTAATGAGAGTAACGTTATTGGACATGCTACTATGAGTACTCAAAATGACAAAGATTTACGATGGGTGAAATGGAGTACAAAAGGGTTGATTGATTTTAGTATGTATGCTGGATCAGATTATGGTACTAGTATGTGTTACACACTACAAAATCTTTATATGAGTAATTAAGGAGGGTAATAGCAATGAAAAAGAAAAAACTTAATATTAGATTATTAGCACTCCTTTTATTGGTTATTGGTATCGTGTTGATTATTGTGGGCTTTTTACTATTTTCACCAAAATCACAATTGGTGGATGATACTTTTGAAATTACCGGGAATCAAACATTTTCTTTGAAGAGCAGAGATAAATTGAGTGATGAAGATGGATTAGAGCAATCCAATTCTATTCAAATTAAGAATGTAAGTAGCGATACAGCTTATTATCGTTTAACTCTAACAGATGTAAAAACGAATGGTATTAGTCGTTCTGACATTAAAGTGGCAATTTTAAAAAATGGGGAGTTCGTACTACGGCCTGTTACTTTGGATACATTAAGTAGTACTTATCTTCTCCTTACAAAACAAGAAATTGCTTCTTCTAACACGGATGAATTAGAAATATCATTTTGGATTTCTGATGAGACAAATGCAGAGGTATCCAGTGCTTCTTTTGAAGGAACATTCTATTTTCGTAAGATTAATGCTTCTGAAGCTAACTTAGAAGATAAGGTTGCTCCAGTGATTATGTTAAACGGAGATTATCAAGTTAAACTATTAAAGGGGAGTGAATTTACAGATCCTGGAGTGGCAGTTGTTACAGATAATGTAGATACTTCTCTTACCATTGATCAGATTCAAACTAGTTATTATCATGTCAATGGTGAAAAACAAGAACCAGTTGAACAAATTTCTACTGCAACCGCTGGTGTTTATATCATCGAGTACAGTATTGTTGATGAGGCTGGAAATGAAGGACAGGCTATTCGTACTGTTTCCATTTTCGATAATCAAGAAAGCTTAGATGCATCCAATACTGAAATGAGTTTAGATGTTTCGTATTCTAATTTGATTGATTCTGTTGACTCTGTCACGGTAACAATTACATCGTCTAAACAATTACTTGGTCTTTCGGGTTGGATTTTATCAGAAGATATGATGAGTCTTTCCAAGACATTTACTAGTAATGTTAATGTAATGTATGTTATTGTTGCAGCAGATGGAAATAGCGAATTGGTAACAATTACTATTGATAATATTTTAGATTCAGATGCAGCACCGGATTATTCTGAGGAAGAGACTCCTGTAACGCCATCTCCACCTATGGCCACTCCTGATGAAAATGTTGATGCTTTATCGGTTACGTTAGCAGTTGCTTCTCAAACTGCTTCTAGTGTCACATTAAATGCTAGTGTATCCGATCCTTCTAGAGTACAAGAATACTATTATTTATGTGGTTATGCATGGAGTGAGGCTACGACAAATTCTAGTTATACGTGTAGTAATTTATCTATCAATACAAGTTTGCCATTTCAAGTTCGGGTTGTCGATCGTTTAGGTGGGGGATCTTACACTTCTGATATTTTAACTGTAACGTTACAAGAAGTTACGAAACCTGTGATTACGACGAACATAACAGGCTGGGCTTCTAGCAAAAAAGTTTCCATTACTTATCCAGAGGTTAGTGGTGCGACTTATCAATATCGAATTGATGGTGGTGTTTGGAATACTGTTTCCACTTCTACTTCCTTCGATATTACAGCAAACTGCATGATTGAAGCTCGTGTTTTATCTGGAACATCTGAAGTATTAGAATCATTTTATGAAACAATGATTGATACGGTTGCACCTACAATATCAGATGGACAGATTTCTTTTTCACAGGTTGGTCCTGTTATAAATCATTATTGGAATCCTGCAACGGATGATATTACTGATTCAATACAGTTAAAATACTATGTTTGTTTGGCACCGACATCTAGTTTTTCTATTGATGATTGCATTGGCCAATATTTGTTAGATTCTGGTATTGAAATGACAAGTTATGCAGGATATGTACCATTTGGATATTTAGGCGTTGTCGTTGAAGACGCGGCTGGCAATCGTGCTATGTACAATCCGTTTATGATTGAACAAAGTTAATTTGTTAAAAAAAGATACATATCTATATGATGTGCGTCTTTTTTAGTTTGAAAATCTAAATAGATTTTTCCTTTTTTCTTTCCCTCTTTAAAATCATTATGAAATTGAGTTTACACCTTTTGTGAGCCTTGATATTTTTATGAGATTTGTGTTATGATATTATTATATATTGGAAGGTGATCATATGGAGTTAGAGAAAACGAAAGCATTTTCTTTGGATGATTTAGCAAATACAGAAATAAGAAATACTTTACGAGAAGTTTGGGATTCGTTACGGGAAAAAGGGTACAATCCAACCAATCAAATTGTCGGGTACTTAATTAGCGGAGATCCGGGATTTATATCATCATATCAAGATGCTAGAAAGAAGATAACGAAGTTCGATCGTAGTACGATTGTGGCTTTACTTTTAAAGGAGTACATTAAGTAGTGCGCTATTTGGGCCTTGATTTAGGAAGTCGTACGTTAGGAGTTGCTGTTTCTGATGTAACAGGAACGATTGCTAGCAATTATGGGGTGATTCGCCATAATGAAGAATACTCGTCTTTAATTCCGAAAATTCAAGAGATTGTAATGGAAAAAAAAGTGGATGAGATTGTACTGGGGCTTCCTAAAAACATGAACAACACGATTGGCGAGAAAGGAAATCTCAGTATCTGGTTTCAGCATGAATTAGAAAGTCATCTTGGCTTACCGGTTCATTTGATCGATGAACGACTTACGACTGTACAGGCTCAACATGTTTTACTTCAAAATGACACCTCGCGCAAAAAACGTCGTCAAGTAGTAGACGGGGTTGCTGCTACCATTATTTTACAGAGCTATTTAGATCAGAAAGGAAGAATATAATATGGATAAAAATACATTTAAATTAATTACGAATGATGGGACTGAAGTTACTTGTAATGTCCTATTTACATTCGATAGTGATGAAACGAAGAAAAGCTACATTGTCTATACAGATAACTCAAGAGACCAAGAGGGAAACATTCAAGTATTTGCTTCTATCTTTGATCCAAATGATGAAAATACAAAATTAGAACCGATTACAACTGAAAAAGAGTGGAAAGTAATTGAAACGATTTTAGAAACTTTACAAGAAGAAGTTCGCAATAAGCAAGATGCTTCTTCAGAAGAAGGTTCTACGAATCAATAAGTTTCTGCTAAGGAGTAAGTATGAAAAAATTAAGCACAATTATGTTATGCGTTTTAATTTTAGTGGCTACGGCTATTATTTGCGCATGTACCGTATACAACTATAATATTTCTGCTGTTTCTTCTAGCGAAGAGACCAAGGAAGTAACGATTGCTTCCGGTTCTTCTTCTTCTCAAATTGCAGAGCAACTAGAGCAGGAAGGACTGATTCGTAGCAAAACATTTTTTCTTATTTATTTAAAAATATTTCAGGTAAATGATTTAAAAGCAGGTGTTTATACGTTAAGTCCTAGTATGAATGTAGAGACGATTGTCGATACACTTACAGCGGGTAATAATTATAATCCAAATGAGATTCAAATTCAGTTTCGAGAAGGAATTACGATGCGTGAGGTTGCTCGTTTGATTGCAAGCAATACAAATCATACGGAAGATGAAGTTTTCGCTTTATTAGAAGATGAAACGTATTTGGATTCTTTAATTGAAGAGTATTGGTTTTTAACAGATGCTATTAAAGATCCTGAAATTTATTATTCGTTAGAAGGATATTTATTCCCGGACACTTATAACTTCGCTTCGAAAGACGTTTCTATCGAGACGATATTTGCAACGATGTTGGATGAGATGGAACAGGTGTTAGAACCGTATCGTTCTGATATCGAAGCAAGTCGTTTTTCTGTTCATGAGTTATTAACTCTTGCTAGTATGGCAGAAAAAGAGGGAATCGGTAACGATCGTGCTGATATCGTCAGTGTATTTATCAATCGTATCGATTCTAACATGAGTTTGGGAAGTGATGTTACGACTCGATATGCTTTGCGAATTGATGATGCCACACAGGCACTTACTGCGGCACAATACCAGACGCAAAGTCCATACAATACGCGATTAATCGATGGTAGTATGAATGGAAAATTGCCAGTTGGACCAATCTGTACGGTATCCAAATCTAGTATCGAAGCTGCCATTCATCCGACTGAAACCGATTATTTGTATTTTATTGCTAACATTCAATTAGCACAGACGTTTTTCTTCGACAATAGTCAAGATTTTGAGGCTAAAAAATTAGAATTACAAGATATCAATCAAGGACGATAAGTCTTTTCTATGAATGAGAAAGGGTGATTATTTTGAAAGAGGAAGCATTTAATACAATTGAAGAAGTCAAAAAGTTAAAACAGTATGCTGCTATGAAAGATGTTCCAATTATGGTAGATGAGACAGCAGACTTCATTACAAATTTCATCAAAGAACATCGTATTCGTTCCGTTTTGGAACTTGGTACGGCCATTGGATATTCTGCTATCATGATGGCGCTTTCTGATCCTAATGTTAAAATCACTTCTATCGAACGTGATAGCGAACGATATTTGGAAGCTGTCAAGAATGTCAAATTGTTCGGTTTAGAAGATCGTATCACTTTGATATTTAAAGATGCTTTGGAAGCAGAAATTGAAGGCGAGTTCGACTTGATTTTTATTGATGCTGCCAAGGGACAAAACATTAAGTTTTTTGAACGGTACGAAAAAAATCTTGCTCCAAAAGGCTTTATTATTACAGATAATATGGGCTTTCACGGACTTGTCAACAAAGATGAAAATGAAATTCAAAGTAAGAATGTACGAGGTCTTGTTCGCAAGATTAAAGAATACATTTCTTATTTACAAACGAATTTAAAATACAAGACAGTCATCCACGAAGTAGGGGATGGCATCGCTGTAACCGAAAGAAGATAACCTCTTCTTTTTTCTTTGCAAATAAAAAAATTATGATATAATGTACTCGGGTGTTCATATGAAGTTATTAGTAGTTCCAAACAATTTAGAATTTAATCGTTTTCGCGACTTGGGTGTCCATTCGTTTTTGGTAGGCATTCGAGATTTTTCAACGAATTTTAAAACATCGCTTTCTGTGGATGAAATTCGAGATCTTTGTGAAAAGTATCCAGAGGAAGAGATTTTTTTGTCGTTTAATAAAAACTTGTTTAATCACGAACTGCCAGTCGTAGAATCTATTTTAAAGGAATTGGATTCGTTACCGATTGCCGGAATTTTCTTTTACGATTTGGCAATTTTAAGATTGGCTCAAGAACTTCATTTGAAGATACCAATCGTTTGGAATCAAACTCATCTTGTCACGAATTATCAAACATGTAATTATTACTTCCGTGAGGGAGTATCCTACGCACTTCTTTCTTCTGAAATTACTCTAGAAGAGATGTTAGAAATAAAAAAACATACCGATATGAAGTTGATGGCAACTATTTTTGGATATCCCATTATTGCACATTCAAAACGGAAGTTGTTATCGAATTACCTTTCATCGATTCAAGAAGAAAAGGAAGAAAGACCGTATGAGATTCAGGAAAGTGTTGGTCATGATCCGTATCTTTTACGAGAAGATTCGACCGGAACGACATTTTTCTATCATCGTTTCTTAAATGGTACCGAACCGTTATTTGCTCTTAAGGATGCAAACTTTTCTTATGGACTCGTCTATGAAGATGGAGATGAACCCTTGATGAGGGAAGTTATCGAAACGTTTCAAAATATCATTGCTGGGAAAGAAGATAAAGAGAATGCTGTTTCTCGAATGAATTCTCTGATTGGATCTTATACTGGTTTCTTTTATAAAAAGACAATATACAAGGTGAAGAAAAATGGATAGAGTAGAATTATTATCACCAGCAGGTGATTTGGAACGTTTAAAAATTACATTGTTGTACGGAGCCGATGCCGTCTATATCGGTGGACAAGAGTACAGTTTGCGGGCGAATGCAACGAATTTTTCAATCGATGAGATTAAAGAAGGTTGTGAATTTGCTCATAAGTTAGGGAAAAAAGTATATTTGACTTTGAACATCGTCTTTCATAACGAAGATTTAGATGGTGTTTATGATTATATTGCCCAAGTTGTCGACGCGGGCATCGATGCGTTTATCGTAAGTGATGTCATGCTCATATCCTATTTAGTAGAGCACTATCCATCGGTGGAAGTTCACGTTTCAACACAAGAATCGACGACGAACTTAAAGAGTGTTCAGTTCTTTGCTGATCAAGGTGTTAAACGGGTCGTATTAGCGCGTGAATTATCAGTATCGGAAATTGCCGAAATTCATGCTGCATGTCCAGTTGATTTGGAAGTGTTCATTCATGGAGCGATGTGCACGTTCTACAGTGGACGTTGTGTGTTATCCAACTATTTGACGAACCGTGATTCCAATCGTGGCGGATGTGCACAAATTTGTCGCTTTGCATTCGATATCGATCATCACGACCAAAAGTTTACGATGGCTACCAAAGATTTAAACATGTCTCATCACGTTCAAGAACTGATCAAAGCCGGCGTAAAAAGTCTAAAGGTAGAAGGTAGAATGCGTTCGCCTTACTATCTTGCTACGGTAATCGGGTGCTACCGGAAGTTGATCGATGCTTATTATGAGAATCGTTTGACGGATGATTTGATGGAAGAGATGGAGAAAACGTTATCTAGAGTAGCAAACCGAGCTACGAGTACTCATTATTATTTTCATGAAGCGGATATGAGTGATCAGTACTATACGGGAAGACAAGAGGCTTCTAATCAAGATTATCTAGCATATGTCTTAGGGTATGACGTAGAAAAAAAACAAGTGAAAATATCACAACGAAATTACTTTAAAGTTTCCGATTCTGTGGAATTTATCATGCCTAATGGAAACGTAGTTTCGTATACTATAAAAGAGATTTTGGATGAAGATGGAAATTCGGTAGAAATTGCCAATCATCCCGAACAAATCTTATATTTACCAATCGAGGAGGAGATTTTAGAAAGTTCTATGATGCGAGTTCCTGTTTCAAAGGAATAAAAAGGAGGTAGAGAAGTATGAATTTGTATCAAGTTGGTTATTATCGGAAAGATGCTGGAAATGTGGTGACCCTCATCAATTCGATTATTGTGAAAGAGGAAAAACAACATTTTTATGAATTATCAACAGATTGTTTAGTTCCTGCTTTAAAACAAATTAAACCCATAAAAGAAGGAATGAAATTTATTTTACAAGCGGATATTTCTTCAAAACATTTAGTGAGTGAACAACAAGCGATTGCGTATTTAGAGGGAAACAAAGAAGCAATCCAAAAATTATGTCAACAAATTCAAGCGGAAAGAGGGGAGTTACGTGGATTCGAAAAAATTAAAGCATGTGCGCGCCAACTTTTTAAATAAAGAATCGTATTTAAGTTTGTATGCTACGAAAAACGAAGATGCCATTCGGTTTCAAGAAGAATCGTTTTCGGATACGGAGATTAGGCCGCAGTTTTATCACGATATCGACCGTATTATCCATTCTCTATCTTATACGCGATATAGTGATAAGACACAGGTATTTTCGTTTGCATCCAACGATCATATCAGCAAACGAATGATTCATGTGCAATTGGTTTCCAAGATTGCTAGAACGATTGCACGGGCACTCAATTTGAATGAGGATTTAACGGAAGCAATCGCTTTGGGACACGATATTGGACATACTCCAATCGGCCATACAGGAGAACACATTTTAAACGAAATATCGATGCGCGAGTTAGGAGAAGTATTTGCTCATAACGTACAAGGTGTTCGTGTCTATATGGATTTAGAAAGAAATGGGAAAGGAAACAATCTGACATTACAAGTACTAGATGGCATTCTTTGTCATAACGGTGAATTTGTCTCATCGAAATACGAACCTGTTGCAAAGACGAAAGAGTCGTTTTTGAAAGAATATGAGCAGTGTTATAAGGATCCGGCGATGCTTACCAAGTTGCGTCCGATGACGTTGGAAGGATGTGTCGTTCGTATCAGTGATTTGATTGGATACTTAGGACGCGATATCGAAGATGCCGTTCGTTTAGGCGTTTTAAAGAAAGAAGAAATTCCGCAATCGATTACGGATGTTTTAGGTAATACGAATTCTTCTATTGTCAATACGATTATTTTGGATATCATCGATCACAGTTTGGGAAAACCTTACATCTCGATGAGTCCAGAAGTATTTCGGGCCATTGTCGACTTAAAAAAATTCAATTATCAACATATTTATGATAAGGCCAATACCAAAGAACAAATTGAGATTTTGACAATTGAGTTCAACTATTTGTACAAGGTGTACTTGAACGATTTGGAAACGAAAAACGAAAGCAGTGAAATTTATACATCGTTCTTACGTGGAAAAGATGCTAAGTATTTAGAAAGTACTTCTGCTAAAAGAATGGTAATCGACTTTTTAAGTGGTATGACAGATGATTATTTAATTGCTTGTTATAACAAGCGAAAATAGTCATCTTTTTTCGTTATTGGCATATTCTATTTCTATCAGTGTCAACAGAAAATGATTGACATTTTTATTGTTTTGTAGTATAATGTTAAAAGATTTATGAAGGAGGGGCCCATCATGAGTGATAAAAAAAAGGTTTATCTTACTGAGCAAGGCTATGAAAATTTAAAGAAGGAACTAGATGATTTGATCAATGTCAAACGTCCAGCGAACATAAATGCAATTAAGGAAGCGAGAGCACTAGGAGATTTGTCAGAAAATGCCGATTACGATGCTGCACGTGCTGAACAAGCAGAAATCGAAGGTAGAATTAAACAAGTGGAAGTAATGCTTGAAAATGCTGAAATCATCAAGGAAGCTTCTAAGGATAAAGTTGGTATCGGGTCTACTGTCGCTATCGAGTATTTAGATGACGAAGATGAAGAAGACGAGTATACCATCGTTGGAAGTCAAGAAGCAGATCCATTCGCATTTAAAATTTCCAATGAATCTCCAATTGCCAAAGCTTTGATTAGCAAGAAGGTAGGAGACATCGTTACAGTAGAAAGTCCAAATGAATCTTACCAAGTAAAAATTACATCCATCAAATAAAGAAGCAGATATGGAAACATATCTTTTCTTTTGCTTGTTTTCTAAATGGATTTAAGATATAATAAGAAAGTGTTGGAGGTGCTATTATGGCAGAAAAGAAAGAAACAAAGAAAAAGGTAACAAAAAAAGAAACAGGTGCTGAAAAGAAAAAGACATCTCCTGTTTTAGTAGATATTGAAATTAAGGGTGAAGAATGGCAAGAAGCTTTGGATAAGACATTCGAAAAGAAACAAAAAGAAGTGAAAGTCGATGGTTTCCGTAAAGGTCATGTACCAAGAGATATTTATGAAAAGAAATTTGGAAAAGAATCTTTATTTTTAGACGCAGCTGACCTTGTTTTACAAGATGCATTCTTAAAAGCATTGGAACAATCTAAAGTTGAACCTGTCGTACAACCAAAAGTAGATTTGAAAGAAATTAACGAAAATGGTGTAACGTTCACATTCTCTTTGATTGCAAAACCAGAAGTGCAAATTAGTAAATACACTGGATTAAAAGTTAAGAAACAAAGTACGGAAGTTACGAAGAAAGAAATCCAAGAAGCAGTTGATGCAACATTAGATCGTTATTCTGAAATGATTGTAAAAGATGGTCCAGTTGCAGATGGTGATGTTGCCGTTATCGATTTTGAAGGATTTAAAGATGGTGTTGCATTCGAAGGTGGAAAGGGAGAAAATTACTCTTTACAAATCGGAAGCAATACATTTATCCCTGGATTTGAAGAACAATTAATCGGAATGAAGAGCGAAGAAGAAAAAGATATTCAAGTTACGTTCCCAGAAGATTATCCACATGATGATTTAAAAGGAAAAGAAGTAACATTCAAAGTTAAAGTTCACGAAGTAAAAGCCAAAGAAAAGAGAAAATTAGATAAAGATTTCTTTGAAGATTTGGCTATGCCAGGAGTTGACTCTAAGGAAAGTTTAGAAGAAGAAATCAAGAAGAATATCGAAGCTCATAAGATGGAAGATGCAGAAAACAAGTATGTCGATGATATCTTAAAAGCAGTTGCTGAAAATGTAACAGTCGATATTCCAGATGAAATGATCAGTGAAGAGTTAGATAACATGGTTGGAAGATTCGCTGAACAACTTAAGATGCAAGGAATTTCCATCGAAACTTACTATCAATTTACAAAGATGACAGAAGGAGATCTTCGTCATCAAATGGAAGGCGAAGCAAAAGAACACGTTCTATATCGTTTGATGTTAGAGCATATTGCTGAACTAGAACATATTGAAATTAGTGATGAAGATGCTTCTGCTGAAGCTGAAGATCTTGCTAAGAAGTATCAAATGGAAAAAGATGCTTTCTTAAAAGCATTCGGTGGTATCGAAATGATTAAATACGATATGCAAATTCGTAAGACAATTGATTTGTTAAAAGAGAAAAATGCATAAGTTGCATTTTCTTTTTTTTTCTTTTTTGCTATAATTATGTTTAGAATAAGGCGGTGGAGCTATGAAACTAAACAATAAAGGATTTGCGATTTCTATTATCATTTATAGTGTCGGGTCTTTAGCAGTTTTAACTTTAATTTTAATTTTAGCAATCGATTCAGGAATTCGAAAGAACAATACGACGATTGTCGATGCAATTAAAGATGAATTGAATGCAGCATCTAAGAGTCGATGGACGTTTACGTATTCTGGTACACCCGAGGCATTTACAGTTCCAGAGACAGGAACGTATCAATTAGAAGTATGGGGTGCTTCTGGAGGAAGTCTTGGTGGTACGGCCGGAAATGGCGGATATGCAACTGCTAAACTTACTTTGACATATAACTCTACAATTTATGTTGTCGTAGGAAGTGCTGGAAATAGTTATAACGGTGGTTATAACGGCGGTGGCAATGGTGGTGAATCTACTGGAGTAGAGGGAAGTCAATCTGGTGCCGGTGGCGGAGGTGCAACACATATCGCAACTGCAACTGGTACTTTAGAAACTTTACGTACCCAACAATCTTCTATTTTAATCGTTGCTGGTGGTGGCGGTGGCACTGGTGTCGAAGGTATCGGCGGTGTCGGTGGTGGCACGACTGGCGGAAACGGATACGACACTTACAATGATGATTATAATGATTTTTGTGGTGCTGGTGGAACACAGTCTGCAGCGGGTTGTACTAATTCCACAACAGTTGGATGTGGAATGTTCGGAAGAGGCGGAGATATGAGTCTTTATTCTGGTGGCTACGGCGGTGCCGGAGGCGGCGGTGGCTACTACGGTGGTGGTGGTTCTGCAAGAAGTCATGCCGGAGGCGGCGGTGGCTCTAGTTATACTGCTTCTGGTGTTACTGATGTTCAGATTATTAGTGGGGATCAGTCGATGCCTGATTATACTGGTGATGGAACGATGATTGGCAATAGTGGAAACGGATATGCTGTCATCACGAAATTGTCATAATTAGACGAGGTACATTTTGAAAAATGTATCTTTTTCTTTGCTTTTTTAGAATATCCCGTTATAATAAGATTTGATGATTTTAGGAGGAGTCTTTTTATGTTAAAAACAAACTTGCCGGTACTTGTCATCCGTGATGTTGTTGTATTTCCGCATAGTGAAGTACGCATGGAATTTGACACCTTACCTCAAAAACAGTTGTTATCGCTTAGTGAAGCGTATTATAAAAATCAAATATTGGTTGTCGTCCCAAAAGACGAGTTAGAAGTGGATCCAGATGTATCTGAGTTACCAAAAATTGGTGTGATTGCAGAAGTTAAAATGCACATGGATATGCCGAACGGAAAAACTCGGGTTGCTTTGATGGGATTGGATCGTGGTGAAGTATTATCTTATACCAAAGAAGATGACTTAATCGAGTGTGTTTTAAAAGTATCTTCTAAAAAAGAAATTTCTGCTTTGGAAGAAGAAGCATACATCAGAAGTTTAAAAAATGCACTCACGCAATATATCGATGATGTCTCTTACATGAGTAACAGTTTGATATCTTCTTTGAATGAGATTCACGATTTATCCGAACTTACCGATTTGATTTCGATGGCAATGCCGTTAGATCGGAATCGTAAGTATGCTTATTTAATCGAGATGGACGCGACTGCACGTGCCATGATGCTTTTAGAAGATATGGACAAAGATATGCAAATTAGCGAATTGGAACGAAAGATTGAAAGTCGTTTATCACACGAGTTAGATAAGAATCAAAAAGAATTTATTTTAAAAGAAAAAATTAAATTAATTAAAGATGAACTTGGTGAAGGATACGATAAAGATCAAGAAATCGATGATCTACGGGAAAAAATTAACAAATTGGGATGTAGTGATAAAATTCGTGAGAATTTGTTACGCGAGGTCAGTAAATACGAACAGACACCTTCTGCTAGTCCAGAGTTATCGATGATTAAAAGTTATTTGGATTGGTTTTTGGCAATTCCTTGGACGAAAGAGACGAAAGATGTTTCCGATATTAGTGAAGTCAAGAAGAGTTTAGATGCGTCTCATTATGCCTTAGAAAGTGTCAAAACTCGTATCTTGGAATATTTAGCAGTCAAGCAGAATACGAACAATTTGAGAAGTCCAATTCTTTGTTTGGTTGGGCCTCCTGGTGTCGGTAAAACATCTCTTGCGATGGCAATTGCTAAAAGTTTAGGACGGACATTTACCAAAATCAGTGTCGGTGGTGTAAACGATGAAGCAGAAATTGTCGGACATCGTAGGACTTATGTTGGAGCATTACCAGGTCTTATCATTCAAGGAATGAAGAAGGCAGGTACGGTGAATCCGGTTTTCTTAATCGATGAAATCGACAAGATGTCTAAGAGTAATCACGGTGATCCAGCTAGTAGTTTGTTAGAGGTTTTAGATCCAGAGCAGAACAATAAATTTATGGACCATTACTTAGATGAAGAATACGATTTATCGAAAGTAATGTTCATTACGACTGCTAACTATTTGGATCAGATTCCAACCGAGCTTCAGGATCGGTTAGAAGTCGTAGAGTTATCTTCTTATACGGAGTTTGAGAAAGTTGCCATTGCCAAGACACATTTAATTTTGAAAGAGTTAAAAGAACATGGTCTCAGTGAAGAAGAAGTTACATTTACAGATGCAGCACTTTTAAAGATAGTGAGAAATTATACCAAAGAGGCAGGAGTTCGTGATTTAGAGAGAGTGATTGCTAGCATTTTACGAAAAATTGTCATGGACCGGTTGTTGAACAAGAAAACGGAAGCTCGTGTTGTAGAGGAAGACGATATCGAAACTTACTTAGGAAAAGTGAAGTATCTATATAATGATTCCGATATGAATACTGGTCGAATCGGTGTCGTAAACGGACTTGCTTATACGTCTTTTGGTGGCGACTTATTACCGATTGAAGCAACTTCGTTCAAAGGAAAAGGGGAACTGATTTTAACTGGAAAACTAGGGGAAGTCATGAAAGAATCTGCTATGATATCGTTGTCTTACATCAAGGCACATGCCGAAGAATTCCACATTGATTCAGAAGTATTTGAAACGAGTTCAATTCATATTCACGTTCCAGAAGGGGCTGTCCCAAAAGATGGACCTTCTGCAGGTGTCACGTTAACGACGGCCTTACTTTCTTTGTTTACGAAGACGAAGGTAAGTCCTAGTGTTGCGATGACAGGAGAGATGACGTTACAAGGAAAAGTTTTGCCAATTGGAGGATTGAAAGAAAAATCGATTGGAGCACATCGTGGTGGCGTCAGAAAGATTTTTATTCCACGTTTGAACGAGAAAGATTTAGAGGAGATTCCTGATGAGATACGAAAAGATACCAAGTTTGTTTTGGTCGATCAGTATCAGGATATTTATAAAGAGCTGTTCAAAGAAAAAAGGAGACGCGTGAAAGATGAGGGAACTATCCAACTACTTTATAACTAAAATGATTTATGCATGTCCGGAGAGTTTTCAGAATTACATAATCGATTCCAATCGATATGAATCCTTTTTGTATTATACCCGATTTGGAATGGAAGATGGCGAATGGATGTTTTTAGATGAGACGTTTTGGGAAGAGGCGTTAAATCTGATTGCTTGCTATCGTGGTAAGTATTCGTCACCATCCATTACGGAGTTAGAAAACGATTGTATCAGGAGATGCAATACGGTTCTTCAGTGGCGACCAAAGAGTCGCTTTCAAGAGAATGCAAAAGAGGCTTTGCGAAGAGAAAAGAGATATCGTGGTATTCCTCGTTATTCTCTTTGTCAAAAGGAAGATATTAAAGAACTTTTTTGGAATGATTACTGTAACTTTGAATCCATCCGTTCTTTTGATTCTACGAAAATCTTCGATGGTACGAACTATCCGGACTTTATCTATACGGTGGCATTTGTCAGTCATTTAGATGAGATTGGATTTCATTATCCTAGAATGGTCCAGAATCAGGAAGTGGCGCAGGTATTTCAATCGTATTGTCGTGATTTGTTAGGACATTTTACTCATAAAGAGTTCTATCCCAAGACGGAAGAGGGTAGTCGTCAATATCGTTTGGCAAAGCGAGTTTATCACACGACAAAGCGCGAAAGAAAAGAGGATTTATATGGCGAATGATTCTTTAGTTGATGTTATTTTAGAACGGTTTCCAGAAGAAGCAGATGACGTGATGGCTCTCTATCGGTATTTGTATGCGAAAAAGATGCTTCTTTTATGCGATGCAGAGCAACTTTATCAGATTTATCAAGATAAATGGGCATATCAATCGTTTTTGATGACAATGGAAAGTGAAACGATGCCTGTTGTGGAAGAAGAAGTCATACCAGGATTTTTATTTCTTCATCCAGAATTACTAGACCGTGTTTCTTCTTTTATCGCAAAGATGCGAGGTAAATTTCAAGATGACGAGATTCGCGAATATGAAAACGACCTCATTCGTTCGATGAACCAGATGAAGTCTTTGAAGGAAGAAGATTGGATGCAGTACAAATACGAATTCTTAGTTTATGAAACTCTTCATCGGTTGAGTTTAAAAGAACACTTTCTAAAATCACGTTTTGTTTTAAAGCATTGTCCGGAAGTTGGGTTATTATCCGATGAAGAAGTAATTACAGCAACTTTGATGGACTTTGATAATTTTACAAACCTTTTGCTAGGTAATATTGTGAAAGATGATCCATCTTATCTCGGCACGATTTCTTATTTAATTTCGTTTTGTGAGAGTAATTTGCTTCCTACTTTAAAGAGTGATTTAAAAGCCGTGTTAACGATACTTTCTAGTAAGAACAGGTTTCCATACAATGTACAAGCAGCAAAAGGATTAAAAAGAGTGAAACAGTACGAGTCTTTAAACAAAAGGAATCAGGAATGATTCTTTTTTTCATGTTTTCTATTTTTCCCTCATATACATTATTAGAAAAGAGGGATTATATGGAAAAAAAGGTTTCCTTTGAAAAAGAACTTTCATTTCCAGATGAAATTACGGAAGTGACTTCGATTTCATTGGATCACGATTTACAGTTAGAAGAGCAAACTGTAGAAGGTAGTTTTACCATTAGTGGTACGTATCAAGTGAAGGATACATTGGAGAAAGAATCATTTCACGAGGTCATACCTTGTACGATTGCAATCGATCCGAAGTACGATGCTAGTCAGGTTCTGTTTGATATTGATGATTTTTATTATGAGATTCCTACTTCACAGAGTGTTTTGGTTCATATCGATGTCAAATTGCAAAATCTAGTAGAAGTCCAAGTGCCAGAAGAGGTTGAAGTTATATCTACTTCTTCGCGTATCGAAGATGATGCAAAAGAGGAAGGATTACAGCCGATGAAAGAAGATCCATTAGATAATGTGCAACTAGAGGAAGAGGAAAAGAAACCTTTAGAGGACAGAGAAGCACCATTAGAAGAGCCCGTTGCCAGTATGGAAGACAATACAGAATTGTTAGAACTCACTGATCAAGATTTAACCGATGCTGTTCCCAACCAAGAAATGATTAGTAATTCAACGCCAGAAAAAGAAAATATCATTTTTCCTGCTCAGCCGATTCCGGTAGAAGTTACGAATTTAGGAACTGATAAAAGTGAATCAAGTGATTTACCATCTATTTTTTCTAATCTAGCAGACTCATCAGACACGTTTTGCAAGTATCACGTTTACATCATGCGGGAGTCTGATACTTTAGAGAACGTCATTTCCAAATATCAGACTAGTAGAGATGCTTTAGCAGAATACAACGATTTGGATGCTTTGCCAGTCGGTTCTAAATTGATCGTGCCAAGTAATCATGAGTAAGGCACCTTATAAGATTCGATCTTTTCAGATTGTGAATGGAGAACGTCTCATCGATACAGACGATGGGACGTTTCTATTAAAACCACATCAAGATTTGGATTCTACTTTTTCGTTTTTGGAAAATCATCGGATTCCGTTTTTTGCAAGACAAGTGCATACGGATGAACGATACGATGTCTATCCGTACGAAGTACAGAAGGTGTTGGATTCTCGTTCTAAAAGACGAGACTTAAGTGTTGTTTTAGCAAGTATTCATAAGAATACTTGCTTTTATAAAGAAAAGGATACGCATCGCATCGAAACGTTTTATGAGACGTATTCTAAAAAAATAGAAGAGTTAACGGCTTACTATGATTCGATGAACGACGAGTTAGAAGGGTATTTGTTTCCCACTCCGGCAATGCAATATTATTTGAGACACTCGAGTATGATTTTTTTTCATCTTTCTTTGGCCCAACAGTTGCTGCGAGACTGGTATCAGATGGCGCAAGATATTCCGCACGAGAGGTGGGTGTTTTGTAACCGGGCTTGTACATTAGACTCTTATTTACAAGGAAAGTGTGATGTATTACTCGATTGGAGTAAAGCAAAATTTGCATCGCCTCTAGAAGACCTCGTTATTTTACTGACTGGGCAAGATGACTATTACAGTCTTCTTAGAACCTACGAAAGCATTTTTGAACTGACACCTTTCGAACGATTAGAATTATGGATTATCGGATTGCTTCCGGATGTGATTCGGTTTCGAAGATCTCTGAAAGCAGATTATGCTAATTTTTTAAAGATTCAACAAATGTATCAGAGAATGGAATCGTTTTATCACGCATACTCAGAATATCAAAAGAAATAAAAGAAAGAATAGACCTGCCAATTCAATCAATAAGAGGAACGCAAATATCTTTGTCATGAAAAAGAAAAGTAATATCAATTGATAAATGACGATGATACTGATAGCATAAGTAATCGCTTTAAATAAAACACTTCCTCTTCGTTTTTCCTTGCAGGCAGGGCAACAACAAAATTTGTTATGGCCTTTGTTTCCGTACATAATATCACCTATCGTAGTATATGATTTATCTTGTGAATTTGTAAAAAAGATGTCAATAATTTTTGAAAATGTCATAAAAAATGAACAAAATTAACATATGAAAAT
>ENA-ORTN01000974-ORTN01000974.1-human-gut-metagenome-genome-assembly--contig:-NODE-974-length-30174-cov-8.083303_pt1 | contig 30174 bp, 28 predicted proteins | sample MGYA00242070_ERZ509189 | MGnify/ENA primary metagenome ERZ509189 (study PRJEB26280, sample SAMEA2338821) | human gut metagenome | biome: human gut; feature: human-associated habitat; material: faeces...
CACTTTTGAAATATTGATTGGAGGAATTGATTATGGCTATGACGATTAAAGAACTCAGAGAAAAGAGAAAGAAGGCTTGGGACACTGCCCGTGATTTTCTCGACAGTAAGAGAAATGCAAACGGCGTTCTCAGCGAAGAAGATTCCAAGACCTATGATGCAATGGAACAGATCATTGTTGATCTCGGAAAAGAAATTCAGCGTCTGGAACGACAGGCTGAAATCGAAGCTGAAATGAACAAGGCAACTTCCACTCCTGTTCTCGGTAAGCCTGCAACTCCGAATGTAACGGAAAAGACAGGTACAGCAAGCGACACTTACAAGAAGGCCTTCTGGAACAGCGTCAGAAACCGCAACTGGATCGATGTCCATGATGATTTGCACATTGGTACAGATGCAGAGGGCGGCTATCTTGTTCCAGATGAGTTTGAACAAAAACTGGTGGAAGCATTGGAGGAAGAGAGCATTTTCCGCCAGATGGCAACGGTTATCAAAACTTCCAACGGCGACCGCAAGATTCCGATTGTGACTTCCAAGGGCGAGGCTGTCTGGATGGACGAAGAACAGCAGTATTCTCTCTCTGATGATACGTTCGGACAGGCATCGCTTTCCGCATATAAGCTTGGTACAGCAATTAAAATTTCAGAAGAACTTTTGAATGATTCTGTTTTTGACCTGCCGTCCTACATTGCAAAGGAGTTCGCAAGAAGAATCGGTTCTAAGGAAGAAGAGGCGTTCTTCATTGGTGATGGCAAGGGAAAACCGACCGGCATTTTTAATGCTACAGGTGGTGCGGAAGACGGCACTTCCACCTCTACTGCCAATATCACATTTGATGATGTGATGGAACTCTTCTATTCTCTGAGAAGCCCGTACCGCAAAAAGGCGGTGTGGGTGCTCAATGATTCTACGGTTAAGGCACTTCGAAAGTTGAAGGACAACACAGGAAACTACATTTGGAGTCCGTCTGTGCAGGCTGGTGTTCCGGATACCATTCTCAATCGTCCTTACAAGACATCCAGCTATGTGCCGGAAATCAAAGCAGGCAATAAGTGCATGGCATTCGGTGACTTTAGTTATTACTGGGTGGCTGACAGACAGGGACGCTCTTTCAAGAGACTGAATGAACTCTTTGCTATGACTGGTCAGGTTGGTTTCCTTGCTTCGCAGCGTTTGGACGGCAAGCTGATTCTTCCGGAAGCAATCAAGACACTTACCATCAAGAAAGCGTGATGCTATGATTACGCTGAAAGAGGCGAAAAATTATCTGCGAGTGGATTATGAGGAAGATGATAAGCTGATTCAGAATCTTCTTTTTACGTCAAAACAACTTGTGATGGATGTTGGAAGAATGAATGAGGACAGTTTTTCTCAGAATGAAGATACCGTGCGGACTGCGATGCTTTTCGCACTTGGGTATCTTTATGAAAACAGAAATAATCCTGATTATCATAAACTTACACTGAATCTTCGTTCAATTCTGTTTGCACAGCGAGAGGGCGTGATGTAATGGAAATCGGGACTCTGAATCAGAGAATCACCATTCTGGAGCATAGAACTGTTATTGATGAAATCGGCAATCACACCGCTGTGTGGGACGAAGCTTTTTCCTGCTGGGCAAAAGTGACTTTGAAAGCTTCTGCGGAGCATACGGACGCTGGTGTGACCAAGGAAACGCAGAAGCTGGAGTTTCTCATTCGGCAAAGTCGAAACTGGATGCCGTCTGTAACAGGCAACCGAATCTTGTTTCAGGGAAATATTTATGACATCACCGGTATTACACCGGATTATCTGCACAAGGATTATCTGAAAATTACTGCAGAAGCCAGAAAGGCAGGACAAAATGACCAGTATTGACAATCTTGCAGCGGAAATCATGCAGGGCTTGCAGGAATATGCAGACCTTGCGGATACTGCCATGAAAAAGGCTGTCCGGAAAACCGCCACGCAAGTGAAAAACGAGATTTCCGCCAATGCTCCGAAGGACACCGGAAAATATGCAAAAAGCTGGGCAACGAAAAAGACTGGCGAAAACAGTCACTCTTTGGAGATGACAGTACATTCTAAAAACAGATATCAACTGGCACATCTTCTGGAAAAGGGGCATGCCAAGCGTGGCGGTGGTCGGGTATCCGGCAAACCGCATATTGCTCCTGCGGAAGAAAACGGTGTGCAGTTGCTGGAGCATTTGATTGAGGGGGCTTTGTCATGACCTACGAACAAATCGCAGAAATGATGGAGGAAATGGGACTGCCTTTTGCCTACCATCATTTTGCCGAGGGCGAGAGTCCTGCACCGCCTTTTCTGCTGTTTTTATCTCCCGGAGAGAATACATTTTCAGCGGATAATTTGGCATATTTCAGTTGCAAACAGCTGGACATTGAATTGTACACAGACAAAAAGCAGCCGGAATTGGAAGAACAGGTGGAGTCAGTGCTTTCCCAGCACGAGATTTATTATACAAAAACAGAAACATTCATTGATTCGGAAGAATTGTATGAAGTACTCTATGAGATGGAGGTTTGATCTATATGGCAATGGAGAAAAACAAGGTAAAATTCGGTCTGAACAAAGTTCACTATGCAAAAATCACCTCTTATGATGAAGAAGGTGTGCCGACTTTTGCAAAGCCGGTTCGCATTCCCGGTGCAGTGTCGCTGTCTATCGATGCAGAAGGTGAAGCATCCAATTTTTACGCTGACGATGGGGTGTACTATGTGATCAACAATAACTCTGGTTACACTGGAGATCTTGAAATCGCATTGGTTCCGCTTGAATTTGCGACAGACATTCTCGGTGAGAAACTGGATGAAAAGGGCGTTCTCACGGAAACCAATACTGCAGAAGTATCGCAGTTTGCCTTGCTGTTTGAATTCAGCGGCGATAAGAATAAAATTCGTCACTGTCTGTTCTGCTGTTCTGCCTCTCGTCCGGCAACAGAATCCAGCACCATCGAGGACGAAAAGGAAGTTAAAACGGAAACGCTGTCTTTGACCGCAACGGCATTGAACAGTGGTTTGGTAAAAACTAAAACTTGTGAGAAAACGGATGCCGAGGTTTATGAGAACTGGTACAAGGCGGTATATATGCCCAATCTGGCTGCCGCTGTACAGAGTGGTAAAGCATCCGCAGCATCTGTGAAAGCGTAAGGAGGTGGCAGTATGGCAATTCAGAAGAACATCACCATTGATGGTATTGATGTGCCGTTTAAGGCAAGTGCGGCAGTCCCCAGACTGTATCGTCTGAAATTTCGCAGAGATATTTATCAGGATTTTGCAGCACTGCAAAAGTCTGTGGGAGAAAATACAGAGGAATCCTCCGCACTGGATATTGAAAGCCTTGAGGTATTTGAGAACATCGCCTATATCATGGCAAAACACGCTGACCCAGCCGTTCCGGCTTCTCCGGATGAATGGCTGGAACAGTTCAACACGTTCAGTATTTATGAGATTTTGCCGCAGCTGATCGATCTCTGGGGTTTGAACGTAGAAACACAGGTCAAGTCTAAAAAAAACATCGCCCGATTGACCGACCGATGACAACGCCCCTCTTCCTTCTACGGTGTGTGCAGATCGGGCTGTCCCTCTCGGAGCTTGATCTGCTCACGATCGGAGTCGTGAATGATATGTTCACCGAAAAGGAAAACGACGAATATGATGGCTGGTCGGAGGTCGCTGGGCAGGCTGATTTTGACTCATTTTAAACAAAAAGAGCTCGCTTCAGTTGTGAAACGAACTCTTTCGTTGAGAATTCCGATAAACTCATCCAATCTTTTTGATTTTTGCCCTTTTTTCGCTGGCAATCGTATCAGAAAAGATCGTAGCAGCTGTAGCTTTGATGGTGCTTTCCTGAATCGTGTCAATGACATGATCGATTCCGCCTGCTTCTTTGATGTTGTGATTCATCGCAGCAGCACCACCATACCTTCTACCGTTCTCGTTAACAGCCGGACGACAAAGTTCAGCTGCAATGGGGTTTGTATGCTTCATTTCAATCCCTCCTCTCTTTCAGCTTGTGAAACAAGCGTATTTTCTTCTTGAACCAATTCTTTTTGCATCTGAAGCTGGCTACGAATAATACGGGAAATAGTAGCTTGTCCTACACCCAGAAATGCAGCAACTTTTGCTTGCGACTTCCCATATTCAACACACAGCTTGTATGCCAAGTTTGAATCGGTATCGTTTAGCACCTTTTTCATCCAAAAACCTCCAAATGAATATCGACACTTTAATTATACAGCAATATTCCTTAATTGTCAAGCACGATTAAATAACTTTTATTCTTAAACTTATTCAGATGCCATAATAGAGAGGTGAAACCGCATGGCAAACAGAATCAAGGGCATCACCGTTGAGATCGGCGGCGATACCACCAAGCTGTCCAAGGCACTGGAAGGTGTCAACAAGGACATCAAGGGCACGCAGACGCAGCTGAAAGATGTCCAGAAGCTGCTGAAGCTCGATCCTTCCAACACGGAACTTTTATCCCAGAAGCACAAACTGCTGGCAGATGCGGTGTCTGCCACCAAAGAAAAGCTGGAAGTGCTGAAAACCGCTGCAGAACAGGCAAATACGGCTCTTGCAAATGGTGAGATTTCACAGCAGCAGTATGATGCTTTGCAGCGTGAGATCATCGAAACCGAAAACGAACTGAAACGCCTGACCACAGAAGCAAACAATTCTCACACCGCCTTGGAAAAGATGGGCGTTCTGGGTGAAACGCTGCAGTCCGCCGGGGACAAAATTTCCGGTGTGGGACAAAAGCTGCTGCCAGTCACCGCTGGTGTCACAGCTCTGGGAACCATTGCCGTGAAAACTGGTGCGGATTTCGATTCCGCCATGTCAAAGGTGGCAGCGGTGTCCGGTGCGACCGGATCAGAGATAGATGCTCTCCGGGAAAAGGCTCGTGAAATGGGCAGCAAAACAAAATTTTCAGCGAGTGAAGCTGCCGAAGCCATGAACTATATGGCGATAGCAGGCTGGAAAACCAACGATATGCTCAGCGGTATTGAAGGTATTATGAATCTTGCCGCCGCTTCTGGGGAAGACTTGGCATCTACTTCGGACATTGTCACAGACGCTCTGACTGCCTTTGGTTTGTCTGCTTCGGACAGCGGACACTTTGCAGATATTCTGGCTGCCGCATCAAGCAATGCCAATACCAACGTCAGCATGATGGGCGAAACTTTCAAGTATGCCGCTCCGGTGCTGGGCTCTTTGGGCTATTCTGCCGAAGACTCTGCCATCGCCATTGGACTGATGGCAAACGCCGGTATCAAATCCTCAAAGGCTGGTACAGCACTGCGTTCCGCCATTACCAATCTGGCAAAGCCAACAGATACGGTAGCATCTGCCATGGAACAGTACGGCATTTCTCTGACAGATAGTTCCGGCAAGATGTATTCTCTGCGGGAACTCATGGAACAACTCCGACAGAAATTAGGCGGTCTTTCTGAGGCAGAACAGGCACAGGCAGCCGCATCGCTGTTTGGCAAAGAGGCAATGTCCGGTATGCTGGCAATCATCAACGGTTCCCCGGCGGACTTTGAAAAACTGTCCAATGCCATTGATACCTGTTCAGATACAGTAGACGGCTACAATGGCACGACTGAAAAAATGGCGGCTGTCATGCAGGATAACCTTGCCGGACAAGTGACCATCTTGAAGTCCCAGCTGGAAGAGTTGGCGATTTCCTTTTCTGATATTCTGATGCCCACCATTCGTTCTGTGGTTTCCCGCATTCAGGAACTGGTGGACAAGCTGAATCAATTAGACCCGCAGACCAAAGAAACCATTGCAAAAATTGCACTGGTGGCTGCTGCTCTGGGTCCAATGTTGGTGGTGCTGGGAAAGACCATTTCCAGTGTGGGGACGGTCTTTTCCGCAGTGTCCAAACTGCCTGCCCTTTTCTCTACTGTGCAAGGTGGCATTGGAGCCATTACCGGAGCGTTGGGCGTGTCACTTGGTTCGCTGCTCGCCATTATCGCAGCTGTTGCCACTTTGGTGGCTGCCTTTGTGCATCTCTGGAAAACCAATGACGAATTCAAAAGCAATATCATCGCCATCTGGGAGCAAATCAAAAGCACCTTTACTGGATTGACACAGGGCATCACTGACCGGCTAAATGCTCTGGGATTCGACTTTGAGAGTTTCACCGATGTGCTGAAAGCAGCATGGGATGAACTGTGCAATCTGCTGGCTCCTATTTTTGAAGGTGTCTTTCAGAATATCTCCAATATTTTCTCTGGATTTGCAGATATTTTCTTAAATTCACTTGATGTGCTGATTGGTCTATTTACCGGCGACTGGGAACAGTGCTGGAATGGAATCAAGGGTATTTTTACGTCTATCTGGGACTTCATTGTCAACACGTTCCGCAATATTATGAATACCCTGAAAGGCATTGCAGATGTGGTGCTGGGATGGTTCGGAACAAGCTGGAACGAAGTCTGGACTTCCATCAAAACATTTTTTGTGAATACCTGGAACAGCATTGCTTCCTTCTTCACGGGAATCGTTACCGGAATCCGGGACTTTTTCGTCAACACCTGGACATCCATTTCCAATACCTTCACCACCATTGTCACTGCCATTCAGACGGTGGCAACGACCGTATTTACAGCGATCCGGGATTTCTTCACTGCCATCTGGACTGGAATCTACAACTTTTTCAGCACGATTTTCAATGCCATTTACAACGTGGTTTCTAAGGTTTTTCAGGCAATTTATAACGTCATTACGACCGTTTGGAATGCCATTTACACCACCTTAGAACCGCTGATCACGGCATTCGGCTATCTGTTTCAGACGATTTTTGAAGCCATTCAGATCATTGTGGGCAGAGTCATGGACTGGATCTCGGAGAAGATCAGTGCCATTTGGAATGCAATCGTGGCATTTTTAACGCCGATTTTAGAAGGTATCCGAACGACATTTGAAACCATCTGGAATGCCATTTCTACTACAATTTCCACGGTTTTGACAGCGATTCAAGATGCGGTGACTACGGTTTGGAATGCGGTATCTGGTTTCATTTCGTCTGTTTTGTCAGCGATCTGGAATATGGTTTCTTCCATCTGGAACAGCATCTCCGGTACGATTTCCAGTGTGATGAACGCCATTTTTTCTGTGGTATCGTCTATCTGGAATCAGATTAGTTCTGCGGTTTCCAATGTTCTGAATGCTATCCGGTCGGTGGTATCCAACGTCTGGAACAGCATCAAGAGCACGGTTTTTAACGGGATGCAGAGTATTTCTTCTACGGTGTCCAGCATCTGGGACAACATTCGTTCTGCGGTTTCCGACAAAATCAGCGGCATCAAATCCACCATTCAGAATGGATTCGATGCCGCTGTGGGATATATCAAAGGACTGGCTTCGGATGCCTGGAATTGGGGACGGGACATCATTCAGGGAATCATTGACGGCATTCAGAGTGCCATCGGCTGGCTGGCGGACTGCGTCACCAATGTTGCCGATACCATTCGGGATTTCCTGCACTTCTCCGTCCCGGACAAAGGACCGCTGACAGACTACGAGAGTTGGATGCCGGACTTTATGAAAGGGCTGGCAGACGGCATCGACAAGAGCAAGAAGTATGTGGAGAAAGCCGTGGGCGGTGTGGCGAAAGCCATGCAGCTGACCATGGATTCTGATTTGAATTACAGTTTGCATGGAATCTCCGGAGCAATGCTGCCCGACAGTTCCGGTGGGACAGTGAACAATTATTACAACACGGACAACCGGAAAACGGTGAATCAGACGAATCAATCGCCGAAGGCACTGTCACGGCTGGAGATTTATCGGTTGACGAGGAATGCGTTGAATGTGTAATGGGGGTGTGTAATGTATTTTTCTCTGGTTTTAGAAAATGAAAACGGTGAACAATTAGATATGACCGCCACCGCCAACCAATACATGACCTCCAAAATCGAAGGTCTGAATCCGCCTGCCGGAACGATTTCTACTTCTTCCTATGCAGGCATGAACGGCAGCTATCTGAATAACGCCTTCATCGAAAAGCGAAACGTAGTCATTTCCTTTGCCATGCGTGGCATTGGCATCGAAAAACGGCGGCATCAGCTGTATCATGTGGTCAAGCCGTCACGATACATCAAGATTTGGTACAAGACGGCGAACATCGATGTCTATGCCGAGGGGTATGTAGAAACCTGCGAGGTGTCAAATTTCGAGCAGCAGATCAGCGGGCAGATCTCCATTCTCTGTCCGGATATTTACTGGTACAGCCGGGATATTTTCTATGCCTATTACAGCAGCATCACCGGAGCATTTCATTTTCCCTTTCCGGAGAGCGATGCTCCGTTTCCTTTGGGTGTGTATTCCAACAGTGATGCCTTATCCATTACCAATGACGGAGATGAAACCGGATTCACACTGCGAATTGAGGCACTGCCCAGCGACATTCCGCAGGAAGTGGTGGCAGTGACTCCGACCATCTACAATGAAAACGGCGAATATCTGCAAATCAAAGGTGATATTCTGACCGGCGATGTCATTACGGTTACCACGAAAACCGGAAACAAGACCGTCACGCTGACACGCAACGGCGTAGACAGCAATATCCTGAACCGGCTGGTTTCCGGTTCGACTTGGCTGACCTTGAAGGAAGGCACAAATATCTTTCGGGTCGAGGCAGTTCGTGGGGTGAAAAAGCTGCGAGTGACTTTGATGCACCGCAATTCTTATCTGGGGGTGTGAGAAATGCAGTTGGAAATTTACAATCTTATCGCAGAAGAAAATCGCATTTCTGTTTCTTTGGAAGCCATCTGTGACAGTTATTCTTCTCTCCTGTGGGACATTGAGTTCTACCAGTGCGGCTGCTTTGAGGTGTATATCGCTGCCAGTCCGCAGAATGTATCCATCTTTCAGCGTGGCAGAATTGTGGCAAGGAGCGATGATGCACAGCACTTCGGCATCATTGAATCTCTGCAATTGGAGACCGATGCCGAAAAGGGCGATTACCTGACGGTCACCGGACGGTTTCTTGCCAGCCTGCTGGAACGAAGAATCATCTATCCCACCATCACTGCAAACGGCAGCTATGAGGACATTGTCCGCAAGGTGCTGTCCCGCAATGTGATTTCTGCCGGAATCCGCAATCTGCCCGGTTTTTCCATGGGAACAGTATCCGGTGACTGCTGGCAGAACACCGCACGCATGCAGGTCAGCTATGACAATATTCTGGAATGGCTGTACAGCCTTTGTGAAACCATCGGCGGTTCGGCAAATGTGCGGCTGGATGGAAATGCCCTGAAATGCGACCTGTTTTCCGGAACAGACCGCAGTTTGTTGCAGGACGACAATCCCCACATCGTATTCTCTGATGCGTACAACAATCTGCTGTCGTTCTCCTATGCGGCAGACGATGCGGTGCAGAAAAACTTCGCCTATGTGCTGGGCTGCGGCGAAGGAAATGCCAGAAAACGCACGACATTCTGTTCTGGTACAGAGCCGACCTACCTTGATCGCTATGAGGTCTATGTAGACGAGCGAAACACGGCACAGGAAGAAGATGTGACCGATGCGGAATATCTGGAAATCTTGAAAAGCAGCGGTGCGGAACATCTGGTGCAGCCAAAAACGGCATCGGAATCCGCTATCGCTGCTTTTTCGACTCAGTATCAGTACAACAAGGATTACTTTGTGGGCGACTATGTGACCGTGGAACAGAAACGCTTTGGCTTGATTCAACCCAGAATCCAACTGATCGGCATGGTGGAGAGTTTCGACCAGAATGGCAGAAGTCTGACCCCGACTTTCAAAGAAACGGAGTGATATTCATATGTCTTTTTCCTATGGATTTTTTAACGCACAGAATCTTGACCGGGTATATACCGCAGAAGATTTCACGGCATATTTGTCCAGTTTAATTTGCAATGGGATTCTGGATACATACCGGCAGTGTTTTGCACCAACAGTTAAAAGTTTATCTGTTACATTCGGTACAGGCAAGGCGTGGATCAACGGGCATTATCTCATCAGTGATACGCTGCATACTGTTGATTGTGCTTCTTATGTAGATGAATCGCTGGATCGCTATGTGGTCATTGCTCTGTTCTGTGACCTTTCTACACGAACCTGCGGTCTTCGCATTCAGCCTGGAATCGCTGCCACCGAACCCATCATTCCTTCGTTCACCAACAATAATGTGACCACCTATTTGACCTTGGCAGCAGTTCGACTGCGAGCCGGAGCAACAGAATTGACAGCAGAAGATGTGATTGATTATCGGGAGGATGAAAGCAAATGCGGATACTGCAAGTGTATTCTTGGTAAGTGCAGAGTAACAGAGATGCTCTCGAAAATGACAGAGAATCAGGCATCTCTGGACGAACTGCAAAAGCGACTGGATGCGATGAATAGTCAGATTTCGGAACTGCAGACCAAGGTAGATGACTTGACGGCAGGCGAAATCCTAGCGACCGGACAGTGCGGTGAAAACATCTACTATGTTCTCTACGACAACGGCAAACTGCTGCTGCGTGGCACGGGTGCAACCTACGATTATACCTCTCATGATTCTGTGTTTGATCAAAACGACCAGATCAAGGAAATCGTACTCAGCAATGGCATTACTGGTCTGGGTGACCGTTTGTTTTATCATTGTGCCAATGCGAAAACGGTATCTCTTCCAGCTACACTGACCAGCATTGGTGATTCCGCTTTTGCACAGGAAGATGCTGCAATCGGCTATACCGCCGGTCTGACTTCTGTTACCATTCCGCAGGCAGTTACTGCGATCCAGTCATATGCCTTTTATCACACCGCCATTGCAGAAGTCACTGTGCCTGCCAGCGTGAAAACGTGGGGAAAGTATGCTTTTAGCGGCTGTGCAAAGCTGAAGACTGCTCGTGTTGCGTGTGATTCCATTGGTGCTTTTGCGTTTACAAGATGTACAGCATTGTCCAGCCTTACCATTTCTGCGAATTGCAGAACCTTTGGGGAAAATATGCTGACATACTGTGAAAGTCTAACAGCCATCACATATGAAGGGACGATCGCTCAGTGGAACGCCATCACCAAACCGGTCAACTGGATGTCTTCCGGAGAACATTCTTACAACAATTATCTGAAAAAGATCCAGTGCATAGACGGCTATTTGGAATATGATCCTGAAAATAATGTGTGGAACGAGGTGAAAAACGGATGATGAAATTTTTAGTGAAACAGCAAAAAATCGAAGTGCTGGAGCGAGAGGTCATTGCCTCTGACCAGATCGCATTTGTTTCGGTGAAGTTCGTATTCGATGGGGCTTGGAAAACGCTGCACAAGGTGGTGCAGTTCACGCAGTGTGAGGAAACATACAACTTGGTACTTGGCACAGAGGGAACGACTTGCTTGCTGCCTGCCGAACTGCATCCCGGTTCGGTGAAGATGAGTTTGTTTGGCTACGATGCGGAAAGCGATACTACACTGCGTGCGACAACGGTACCGGTAACTCTTCACATTCGGCCGTCTGGGTTTGTGGAGGACGGTACGACACCTATTCCGCCCACGCCGGATCTGTATACGCAGCTTTTGAAAAAGTTGGATGAAAAGGCTGCTGGACTTCAAAATGGAAAAGATGGATTTTCCCCAAAAGTAAAGGCAGAACAAATGGAGTCTGGTGTTGTAATTACCATTGTCGATGCCGATGGTGAAACTTCTGCAACGCTTCATAATGGTGCAAACGGAGAAAAAGGCTCATCTGCATATCAAATTGCGGTAGAACAAGGTTATCAAGGCTCTGAATCAGACTGGCTCTCTTCCTTGAAAGGCGATAAAGGTGAAAAAGGCAATACAGGAGCCAAAGGAAATCCCGGTCAAGATGGTGCAGATGGAAAATCAGCATATGCAATTGCAGTGGAGCATGGCTACGAAAATTCCGAAGACGAATGGCTTTTATCCTTGAAAGGTGAAAAAGGTGATACTGGTGAGCGTGGTGAAAAGGGCGAAAAAGGTGATCCCGGAGATAGAGGGCTGCAGGGCGTTCCCGGAGAAAAAGGTGAAAAGGGAGATGCTGGCGTAGCTGGTAAAGACGGCTTTTCCCCGATTGCGAATGTTGTGAAGAATGGCAGTGTTATCACAATCACCATTACAGATAAAAATGGTACAACTACAGTGACATTAACAGAGGGTGCAGCCGTAGACCTTGCACCCTATGCCAAGGTTACTTATGTAGATGAAAAAGTGCAGGAATTGTCTGACAGTCTGACGTATACCTTGCAGGAGCACACTCTTTCCATCACTCATCTGGAAGATAAATCGCATACCCACGAAAATCAATCCGCATTGGATCAGATCACTGCCGCTAAAATCGCACAATGGGATGGTTTCGGCACACAAATCAATGGGCTTAGCACAAAGATTACAGTCTATTCGGAAAAGACAGAATACACTTTGGAGAGCCTGCAAAAGCAAATCGATAACCTGACAAGCGGCAAAAATTACACTATTCTGTTTCAGTCCGGACAGGATGCCATTTCGACCTATGCATCAAATCTCAGCATGATTTTGGACGGCGGATATCAGACAATGACAGATTTTCTGGCTGCCTATCCGCAGTTTTGCAGTGCAGCAAATGATTTTGTGCTATCCTATTCACAAGAGTGCTTCAACTGGGATAAGTCGGTCTTGACCGTTTGTGCAAAGCCATTGTCCCTGACGAAAAATGCGGAAATCGTGATGTCCTATCAGTCAGGTTCCAGCGAAGCCGGAAGTTTGTATCTGGTGCAGAAACCGCAGAAAATTGACATTCCTATTGGTGTGTATGTGAACACAGAGATTGATGCAAATCGTGCGGTTTCTCTGGATTTCCACTGGCTGCAGTCGGATACCTTTATCACCACCATCACAGAATGCACCGGCATTTCTGACGGCGAATATTACCTTGCATGGGTGGGCAGAAGCAACAATTCCCACCCGAAAATCCGATTCCTGAAAGTACTGGAGGGTTGAAAATGAAAGATACCATTTGTGTAGCTGTCGGCTTGGTCGGCGGCTTTTTTACTGCCATTTTTGGCGGCTGGGACTCCGCTCTGGTGACACTGGTCGTCTTTATGGCAATCGACTTTTTCACCGGCATCATCACCGCCATGATGAAAAAATCGAAACACACGGAAAGCGGCGGACTTTCTTCCAAAGCCGGCTGGTTCGGTCTGGCGAAAAAAGTATGCACCTTGATGCTGATCGTTGTTGCAGTTCGGATGGATATTCTGCTGAATACCAACTACATCCGGGATGCTGTTTGCATCAGCTTTTGCCTGAACGAACTGCTTTCCATTGTGGAAAATACAAGTTTAATGGGGATCCCGTATCCGCCTGCAATTCAAAAAGCAATTGATGTTCTGCAAACGAAAATCGGCAGAACAGAAGAAACAACCGACAAGGAGGATAAGTAATATGACTATTTTAAGACCAGATGCAACAACGACTCTGAACGGAGTAAAAATCAACGAGTATTTACTCACCAAACACAATCCCAACCGCATTGATATGCCCTCTGTTTCCATGGCGGGGAAAATCATTGGTGTGACTGTTCACAACACAGACTGGATCACAGTAGCAAGCGGCACGACCCCTGCGGAACAGTACACAAGGGCAACCGTCAATAACAACATGAAGGATGTGCGTGTCCATTACTATGTGGATAATGTATGTGCATGGCAGAATCTGCCCCACAGCCTGAGCGGCTGGCACGCCGCTGATGGCAGTGGTAATGGAAATCGCAGAACCATTGCCATTGAGTGTATTATGTCCTCTGCGTACAATTCTACGAATAAGAAGTCGGAGGACAATTGTGCGAAACTTGCCGCAGCACTTCTGAAACAGTATGGATTGGACATCAACCATCTCTACACGCATACCCACTGGCTGAATGTTCGTGACGGACGAAACGGAACGATTGACCAGTTGAACACCATGTACAATCGGTACAAAATGTGTCCGGCGTACATTTTGCCGCATTGGGCGGAGTTCAAGAAAAAGGTACAGTCTTATTTAAATGCAGGAACTTCCACTATTTCTGCACCTTCTACAAAGCAGATTTACCGAGTGAGAAAGTCTTGGGCAGATGCAAAGTCGCAACTGGGTGCGTATTCCTCTTTGGAGAATGCGAAGAAAGCCTGCAAGGTCGGATATTCTGTATTTGATGCCAACGGAAATGCGGTCTACACCAATGGCAGCAAGTTTACCAAGGGGCAGAAGGTTGCCATTCGTGCCAACACGCCTCTGTTCGCCAGTGCAGAAACTACATCTGTAACCAGAAGAATCAGCGGTACTTACTATCTCTATGACGGCATTGCCTGCAAAAACGGTCGTTATCGGATCACCACAAAGCCGGAGTTCTGCGGAAAGACACCGGTGGGACAGTATGTGACCGGTTATGTTTCTTGGGATAATTTCAATCAGTGAGGATTCTTTTATGGAACAACAAAAATTGATGGATGAACTGAATTACCACCGTGCTCAAAAGCTGACTGATGCGTTATATCATTCCGGTTTGATTTCCTTTGAGGAATATGACAAATTAACGCTCAAAAATCGGCATTCTTTCTCTCCGATTTACGTGGACTTATTGCCGAAAACGCTTGCAATTCCGCCAAAAAAGAGGTAATATGGACACGTCAAAAGGAGGTGCAGAAGCATGAAAACTATTACCAAAATTGAGGCAAATCGCTCCGCAGCTGTTCATCGAAAATGTCGTGTAGCGGCTTATTGCCGTGTTTCCACAGAGCATGATGACCAGATAGAAAGTTTGGAAACACAGAAGGCACATTATGAATCCTGGATCAAACTGCATACAGAGTGGGAATCCGCCGGCATCTTTTATGATGCTGGCATTACTGGAACAAAAGCAGAAATTCGTCCTGGACTGCAAGACCTTTTACAGGCTTGCCGCATGGGCAGGGTAGACCGCATTCTGGTGAAATCCATCAGTCGGTTTTCTAGAAATACGGCGGAGTGCCTCGCTCTTGTTCGGGAACTATTAGGAATTGGGGTTTCCGTTTTCTTTGAAAAAGAAAACATAGACACCGGCAGTATGGAAAGCGAATTGTTTCTGACGATACTCAGCAGCATGGCAGAGGAAGAATCTTTATCCATATCCAGAAATGAGAAGTGGTCGGTACAGCACCGGTTTCAAAACGGTACCTATGTGTCATCGTCTTTCCCTTACGGGTATTGCAGAAATGACAGGGGAGAGCTGGTTCTCGAACCTGAGGAGGCAGAAATTGTGAAATACATTTTTTCTGCTTTGTTATCCGGAAAAAGTTCTTGTCAGATTGCAGATCTGTTGGAACAGCAGGGGATCCCTTTCAAGAATGGACGTCATTGGTGTGATGCTACGATTCGTGGAATTGTTGCGAATGAAAAATATGTGGGAGATGTTTTGCTGCAGAAAACGTATACCGATGTACATTTTCATCGGCACAAAAATCATGGGGAAGTGGAATGTTATCTTCTTTCAGATCATCACATACCGATTGTTAGTCGGGAAACTTTTGCAAAAGCAAATGCAGTCATTCGACAGCGAGCTGCCGAAAAAGGCATTGTGTATGGTACAGGAAAGTATCAAAAGCGATATGCTTTTTCCGGAAAGGTGATTTGCGGCAAATGCGGCAGCACTTGCAAACGCAGGATCCACAGCGGCAATGAAATTGCATGGACGTGTGCTGCTCATATTGAAAGTGCTCAAAAATGTCCTATGAAATATGTGCGGGAGGAGGTATTGGAAGCCGCTTTTATTACGATGTTGAACAAACTGATTTTCAGCAGAAAGCACATTTTGAAATCATTGTTAGAACAGCTGAAAACGAACAGCAATGATGAAAATGTCCAGCGAATGCAGGAACTGCAAAAGCAGCTGGAATCTCATGCTGAAAAGAAAAACACACTGCATCGTTTGTATGCACAAAAGGTCGTAGATCCTGTTTTATTCCGGCAGGAAATGAATGCTTTGCAGAAACAAGCGGAGTCTTGCCGTATGGAAATTGCACAGTTGGAACAGGAAACACATGGAGAAACTGAGATAATTGCAGAATTAAAGCTGCTGCTGCAATTTACAGAGCAGCATTCTGCAATGTTGACAGAATTTCAGGAGACATGGTTTTCTGCATTTGCAGAACAAATAATTCTGTATGATCGGAATCATATTGGATTTCGGCTCAAATGCGGTCTGCTGTTAAAGGAGGAGATTTGATGGGACAGATTCCTTACGGCTACCGAATTGAAAACGGTGCTGCTGTGATTATACCGGAAGAGGCAGCACAGATTCGACTTATTTTTCAAAATTATATTGCCGGTATGAGTTTACAGTCGGCAGCAAGAGCAGCAGGTCATCCCATGGCACATAGCACTGTTCGTCGAATGCTGCAGCGAAAATGCTACCTTGGAGATGCTTTTTATCCGGCAATTCTGGACAAAGAAACTTATGCTCGGGCAAATGCAGAGTGGCAGCATCGTGCAGATGTAATGCAACGACTTGGAAAAACGAGGAGAAAGCCCGTATGTCCACAGACAAAATTTTTGTTGGAACTGCCGCAGCAAATACCAGAATTAGATGGAAATACGCCATTTCAGCAGGCAGAATATCTTTATCATTTGATAGAAAATAAGGAGTAATGCAACAATGCCAAAGGTCACTACAATTCCACCCCGAAAGCAAAGAAATCATGCTGTCACGTCACAGGAAACTCGAAAGATTCGTGTGGCAGCCTATTGCCGTGTTTCCACGGATACAGAGGAACAGGCAACCAGCTATCAGGCACAAATTGCACATTATGAGGAAGTCATTCATAGAAATCCGGAATGGGTCTTTGCTGGGATCTATGCCGATGACGGCATCAGTGCAACCTCTACAAAACATCGGGAACAGTTTCATCAGATGATTCAGGACTGCATGGATGGAAAGATTGATATGCTCATTACCAAATCCATCAGCCGATTCGCCAGAAACACAGTAGATTGCCTGAATTACATCCGACAGCTGAAAGCACAAAACATTCCAATCTATTTTGAAAAAGAGTCCATCAACACAATGGATGCGAAAGGGGAAGTGCTGATTACCATTATGGCATCTCTGGCACAACAGGAATCAGAATCTCTGAGTCAGAATGTCAAACTGGGAATGCAGTATCGGTTTCAACAGGGAAAGGTGATGGTCAATGCCAGCTGTTTTCTGGGGTATGATAAGGACGAAAACGGAGATCTTGTGATCAATCCGGAACAAGCGGAAACGGTAAAACGAATCTATCGGGAGTATCTGGAGGGAGCAAGCTGTCAGCAGATTGCAAGAGGACTGGAACGGGACGGTATCCAAACAGCAAGAGGGAATACCCGATGGCATGACAGTTCGATTCGGTTAATTCTGGAAAATGAAAAGTATATGGGAGATGCCCTTCTGCAAAAAACATATACTGTGGATTTTCTCAAGAAAAAACGCATTAAAAATAACGGTGAAATGCCGCAGTATTATGTGGAGGACGATCATGAGGCAATTATTCCCAGAGCATTGTTCTTACAGGTGCAGGAGGAAATTGCAAGTCGCGGTTCACAGGTGGACTGTATGGGCAGACGGCGTGGATTTAGTGCAAACCACTGTTTTACTGGTTTGCTTTACTGTGCTGAATGCGGGGAACAATTCCGCAGAATCCATTGGAATAACCGAGGCTGCAAATCTGTGGTGTGGCGATGCATGACCAGATTGGAGAAAAAAGGAGCGTGTCATGCACGGACAGTCTATGAGGAATCTTTGAAACAAGCCTTTGTGGATGCTTTGAATCAATTGACAGGAGGCAGTGAAACATACTTTTCTATCTTACAGGAAAATATGGCTGAAGTGATTGAAATGGAACAATCCGATCTGCCCGAGGAAATACAGAGAAAGTTAGATGTTCTTCAGAAAAAGTTGATCGAATGTGCAGAACGGCATGAGGATTATGAGGAGATAGCACAGGAGATCTTTCGGCTGCGAGAGCAAAAGGAACAGGCTTTAAGGGAAAATGTTTCTCAACAGGAGCAGAAAGACCGTATGCGGGAACTGCAGGAATTTTTGGCTGCTCAGCCGCATCACATTACCGAATTTGATGAAACACTGGTTCGGCATTTACTTGTAAAAGTAACAGTTTCTTCCGATCGACTGGATTTTACATTTCAATCAGGTGTCACGGTTTCCATTGAAAAGTGAACCACTTCAAAAATCCTCCTTTGCAAAATATAAAAGCAGGGGAGGATTTTTAGATTTTATAACGGCATTGTTGTCTTGATTTCTCCTTAAATTTGTGGTATACTAAGAAAAAACGGAGGTGCTGCATCATGGGAATCTATCTGAACCCAGGAAATGATTTGTTTTACTCTACAGTTACTTATTCTGAAATTTATGTGGATAAGACCATGTTGATTTCTTTCACCAATAAATGTTTGTTTGGAGAAAACAAGGAGATCTGCGTCAGCCGTCCCAGAAGATTCGGGAAGTCGATGGCAGAGAATATGCTGACGGCTTATTACAGCAAGGGCTGCGATTCGAGAGAATTGTTTTCCAAGTTTCAGATTGCACAGACACCGGATTTTGAAAAGCACTTGAACCGGTATAATGTGATTCACATCGATATGCAGAAATTCCTTGGCAGAACCAAAAATGTCCATGAAATGCTGGACTTCTTGCAGAAACGTGTGCTAAAAGAGATGAAACAGACATTCTCCGGGATAGAGCCGGAAGAAACCAGTTTGATTATTGCGTTGGAAGATCTGTACGGTCAATGTGAAGAAAAGTTTATCTTCATCATTGACGAATGGGATTCCATTTTCCGGGTGCATCGGGATAATGCGACTGCTCAGAAGGAGTACTTGGATTTTCTTCGGGATCTTCTGAAAGGGCAGCCCTATGTGGCACTTGCCTATATGACCGGCATTCTCCCAATCAAGAAATACGGTCAACATTCTGCACTAAATATGTTTGACGAATACGCTATGACCAATCAAAAGCGATTGGCAGCATTTACGGGCTTTACGGAAGAGGAAGTTCAGCATCTCTGTGAGCGTTATCATATGTCTTTTGAACAAACGAAAGATTGGTACGATGGCTATAATGTCAATGGTGTATCCATTTATAATCCAAGATCTGTAACATCAGCGATGATGAACCGAGTCTTCGACAGCTATTGGACGCAAACGGAAACCTATGAGGCCCTGAAAATGTACATTGTCCGCAACGAAAACGGCTTACGGGACAAGATCATTCGCATGATTGCCGGAGAGCATATTTCTATTAACACGAAAACATTCCAGAACGATATGTGTACCTTTGAAACAGCAGACGATATTTTGACTTTGCTGGTGCATCTGGGGTATCTGACTTATGATTTCGACACAAAAACTGCCTGGATTCCCAACAAGGAAGTGCGGCAGGAATTTCTCAATTCCATCCAGGGACAGGAGTTCCAGACGGTCAACAATGCCATTCATCGTTCAGACAAACTGCTGCAATTGACACTAGCACAGAATGCGGAAAAGGTGGCGGAAATGCTTCAGGAAGTTCACTGTGACAACTGTTCTGTGATTCAATACAACGATGAAAATTCGCTGGCTTGTGTGCTGAGTCTGGCATACTATTCTGCACAAGACAGCTATGTGGTTTATCGGGAATTGCAAGGCGGAGAAGGCTTTGCGGATCTGGTATTTGTACCAAGAACCGGAAACCATAACCCGGCAATGATCGTGGAACTGAAATGGAATCAAACCACTGGTATTGCACTGGAACAGATCAAAAACCGGAACTATATTCGCTGTTTGAAGGACTATCATGGAAAAGTTTTATTTGTTGGCGTGAACTATGATAAGAAGAGTAAAAAACACACTTGTCAGTTTGAGATGATGGAAATTTGAGAAGCTCTATAGATAGATTTGACAACACACATTTGCTAAACTAAGAAAGATTAAAATATGAGAAATGTTTTTGATCTTAGTGGTATGGAACATTATGAACAATTGCTAGAAAAGTGTGATTGGTAAATAATAAAAAATATTTAAAAGAAAGCTTGACTATTGACATAATTTCTGATTAATTTGATGATTGTAAAAAGATTGTATATGTTGATTATATGGATGGTTTCCATCAAACATTTGATTTCCGATTTACTGTTGATCATGATAGATTAAATGATAATAGACTTGAACACTTGTATGAGATTATTGAATCCTATATCTATTAATCAATTAGTTGAGATTACAGAATATAATGCATAGTTAGTAAACAGAAGCGAATACTAATCTAAACAAAATATATGGAGTAATAAGCTATGAGTAAGAAAATTGAAATATTGTTTTTACCTGCTGAAAACGGAGATTCCATTCTAATAAAGCTTGGCGATCCAATTGATACATCAATTCTCATTGATGGTGGAACATCAAACACTTATCCTTATTTACATAAAGAGTTATCAGAGTTGTACAAAATATGCCCAAAGAACTATATCTTTCTAACCCACTGTGATGATGATCATATAGGAGGACTTATAAAGTTTTTTGAAAAAGATACTTTCTTATTCAAGTATATTACTACAGTATTCTATAATTATCCAAGAGAATTTGAAAAGGAGTATCCAGATATTGCCGATCATATTCAGGAACCTAAAATGATAAATAACAATAGTGGGAACTTAACTCCGGATCAGCTAAAAACATTCACAGAATTGCTAGAAAAAAGCGGCGTCGAGGTTGTCTCTAGTGTTTACTGTGATTATAAATTTCCAGAAGATAATAATTTTAAAATTACTATCCTATCTCCAAGAAAAAAAACATTAGATAAGTTCAACTCTTGGATTGAGCCACGATTAGGATTGTTATCTCGTGCATCTGACTGGAATGTTCCTATATCAAAGTTAGTTGGTTATAAAGATAAAAAAGATCTATCACCTACTAATGCTTCTAGTATTTCATTTATATTAGAATACAATGATAAAAACTATTTATTCCTTGCTGATGCATTAGCAACCGATGTTGTTGAATCATTAATTGATAGTGGATATAGTAAAGAAAATAAGATTAATTCTTCTTTAGTAAAAGTATCTCATCACGGAAGCAAGAATAATACTACGAATGAATTATTAAAATTAATTCAAAGTTGTAGATTTGTAATTTTAACAAATGGTGATATGTACAAACACCCAGATAAAGAGTCACTTGCAAAGATTATACATCATAATCCTAATACTTGTTTGATGTTTAATTATGAATTTGATTTTAGTATGCTGTTTGATGAACAAGATCGCCAAGAGTACCAACACTTTTCTTATCAAGTAATAAGGAGTATCACAGAATGATCGGATTTAGTTATGAATATTTATCAAATGATGCACTGTGTACTGTATTCATTAACAATAATAGAGCTGGTAGTGCATTCTTATTTTTGCACAATGAAAGGATGTACGCATTAACTGCCTATCATTGTGTTTTTGATGATAATACTGATTTATTTCATGATGATTATGCATTTGGTTACGAAAATGAAAAACCTTTCGATGTGGAAGTTATATATCCTCAATTAGATGATGACGAACAGAAAAATCATGCAAAAAGCACCGATACCGCATTAGTATCAATAAAATCAGGTGAATGTTATAGTAGATCCATCATCGACCTTCATTCTCGTATAAAGATAAGTAGTAACAACGATTATAGTATAATTGGTTATCCATGTGCATTATCGCGAAAGCATCTAATTGAACTGGGCGTAGAGTTAATACATAAAGAAAGTCTATATATTAATGAATTCGCTCTTTTAAAAAAAGAAGATATATCAGTAATAAAAGGATTTTCTGGTGGCATTGTTTGCGAAAAGATCGATGATAAGTATTATCTATGTGGGTTAGTGTCCAGAGCTTTATCCGAAGAATTTGAATACGATTATATCAAATGTGCTTCGCTTGAATCTATAAATCAGATGCTTAGCGTTATTGATTATAATCTTTTGGAAATACCTGAATGCTGCTATAAGCGTAAAAGCCAATCATATCAATATTTAAAAGAAGTGCTTTCACGAAAAGAGTTTTCAAATTATTGGGTTGATGGAAATGCTTCTACCGAAATAGAAGCTACAATAAAAGAATTTTTGGATAAAAATAGAGGCAATTATAATATTTGTACATTTATCGGTTTATCAGGAATAGGTAAAACAAGATCTGTGCTTAACGCATGCAAAACACTTCGTGAGGAAGCAACTATTTATTATGATAATATTGAAAAATTCAGGATTGATGCCAATTGTAAATGGATGGATGATGAGAATATAGTTGTCATCATAGATGAACTAAAGGATTGTGAATGGGAAGAAGTTTACAATTGCTATGCGATGAATAAATGTAAAATAATTCTAATTGCAACCATTCAAAGAAAAACAATAACTACTTATAGCAAGTCGTCAGCAGGATTTTATACTATTAATGGTGCATCTGATGATGATATGATAAAAATTATAAGAGCACAACACGGAACATTTCTAGATGAAGAGATTAAACAGATTTGTTTATTGAGTTATCGAGATCTTAGGTTGGCTTTATTGATTTCAGAATTGTATGACCATGATAAAAAGGAAATGAATCTTGAATCGTTTTCGAGCATGTCATTAGTAGCGAATTATAGTACAGCTGAAAAAATATTAGAAAAAACACTTTCGTCTTTTGGGGAAGAGAAGGCCTCTTTGTCTAGGATTTATCAGGAGTTATCCACATTAATCGATGTTGGATATTCAGGAACTGCAAAAGAAGAATTCGAATTCTTAGCTAAATTCTTTAACAATTCTATTGATAATTATGAATACGGAATTAGAACATTTTCAGAGAACAATCTTGGTACAAAAAATGGGTATTACTTTAAATCAATGCCTGTTGCATTATCAAAACTTGCTTTTGAGAAATCTATTTGGCCGACACTACGATATAAAATAACTGAGTTTGTATCCCAGCTTCCCAATAGTAAAGCAAGGCGTAGATTCTATGAGCGATTATATGAATGTGAGATTGAAAAAGAGGAGGTAAATGGAGCTTTTGCTCCATACTTTCAAGAACGATTTGGAAATGAAACCATACTCGAAGTATTTCTGACAAAGCCAGAGGAGATTTCTTTATATATAGAATTTAACCCGGAGAAAGGGTTAAGTTGGATAGAAAATAGCTTGGTTAAAATAAAGGATATTACTAAATTCAAGTATAACAGACGATATGTTGTTCATTTGTGTGAAAGACTTGCTTGCTTTAAAGAACATTTTGATAAATGCGAAAAAATACTTTATATGCTAGCTCAAAATGAGACAGATCATATATATTCCAATAATAGCCAGAGTGTATGGTCTGATCTATTTGGTATCATAGGAGCCAATTCTGATTTGCCATTTAATACGAGAATAAACATCCTTTTTAAACGATTATGCGAAAGCAATAATACCACATCCGCTAATCCTAAACTATTTAATCAAGCGTTTTCTAGAGTATTTGCAAATAATGTTTTTAGAAGTGTCCCGCCTAAAGTAATCGGAAACAGATTAACGCCTTCTAGTTGGAATCCTAATACGACTGATGAATGGATAAATTGCGAACAAAGCACACTTAATAGATTGCTAGATATATCAGAAAGTCTTTCAAAAGAATTTAGATCCCTATTACTAAAAACAGTGTTAGACTATATTTATGATTTTATTAAAGTGGGACTCGTTAAGAATACATTTGATCTAATAAATGTTTTGATTAATGGTAATGAAAATAAGATACAAGTGATTGCTAAAATACAATGGTTATTAGAAATTGATGATCTAAAAAATACTCAGATTGATCAATTTCTCGAATCAAAACTTTGTGATTACCAAGATAAAACTATTTTAGGTAGATTATATGAGTATCTTCATAAGGAAATTTGGTCATATCATAAAGGATCAGATTATTATAAAACACTTGCAGTTGAGTTGGCAAAAGAATTATATTCAAGTGGTGAACCAGTTGAAAAGTATATGCCTTATTTTATGGATAGAGATTGTAAGAATTCTGCCTTAGAAGCGTTGTCGAATGCCTTGTCAAAATGCGACATTAATAATCAGCTTATTGATTTTGCTTTAAATGAGGGAGATGAATATCTTCCCTTTATCAAGGGCTATATTAGTGCGTTAGCAGAAAATACTAATAACACAAATGAGATTCAATACATATTAGATCAGTGTTCAGAAATCAATATTGACTTTGCTTTTAACAACACAGTAATATTTGATGTTTCTAAAAAAGGATATGAAAGAATAGGGAAGATAGGCGGAAAAGTTCGGAATGTTCAATCAAACTTAGGATATTATATAGTAAGATGGTTTAATTTAATCGGTGATGATATTGGAACCGATCTTCTAACAACTGCAGCCAATAGCTCGCCAAGCATGAAATACTACCTAATCTTCAGCTGCGGACAGCATCTTTCAACGTCCTACAAGTCAATTAATAAACAAATAAGTACCGAAGTGTATAGCTATTTTATTGATCAAGTCAAACTGTGCTATCTTGAAAAAGGAAGATATCAGGCATTTGATATGGTTCATACGTTTGAATATATTCCAGAAGAACTTGAACTTGAGGTGTTTACTTCCATAATACAATTCTTTGATTTCAATGAGCATTATGATAATATTAATTATGAACTAGTTCAATTACTGAAAAGTAAAATTAATTGCAGTAACAATATATTTTTAATGGACTTATTTGGTCAAAAATTATTAGAAACAAAAAACCATTATAAAGATCGAGCTTTCACAGGGTTATTCGATTTGTTTATGGTTGAAACCGTACTTAATTGGATTGATGAAAATCCGGTTGAACGCGCTCCGCTTTTAGCATATCATCTTTCATATCCTACCTTAGATACACCAAAGTGCTCCAAATTAACTTTACGTGTATTAGAGAAATATGCAAATCTGCCGGATACTCTTAAAGAATTTGAAAAAGGGACGTATAATCTTAAAGTTGAGAATGTATCTGAGGTACATGATAACAAAGAGAAATATATTTCACTATATCAAATTTACAAAAAATATGATAATCCGATTTCTGAGTGGGCGCAATGGAAAATTGACTATATTAATTATACTTGCGATAGTTTGGACGAAAGAGATATCATGGATCAAAGATTAAATGACAGCGAATAGAAAAAGCATTATATTTTGCTGATAGCCCAAAAATCTAATCCCTACTCTCAAACCTCTCGTTTTAGTGGATTGGTTGTCGGTACGACATCAAATGTGGGCTTTCGAGACACGTTGAGTGCGTGGTATTGATGTCAAGGAAAGATAAATAACAGCTGGAAAGTGGCGTATTTCCGGGCTTTTTTGGAAGTTGGGATTGAAAGCCCGACCTCTGAAAAGGATCGGTTGTTTTATATGGAAACATATCTACTGCGAAAATGTGTGTCAGGTTGTGACCTCGGATTAGATAACGCAAATTGAGTGTGTGGATTAGATGTCAGGCATTTTTGGAAAATGAAAAAGGGTGACAACCAATCCGGCAACTCGACCATTTTTGCGGTTTGCAGGCAGTGGAATGGATGTGAGGAGAATTGGAGGCATATTTATGTTTAATCCCGGACTAAAGATAGGACAAATTATAAAGAACGCAGATATTGTTGGAATATTCAAATGCGGAAATATGGGAGGTATGCGCCGGTCAAGAACAACGAATACACTTGTTATCGTATCGGATTATACAAAAGGTCTTTATCATGATAAGTGGATTGGCGGGGTTTTACATTATACAGGCATGGGCAAATCAGGTGACCAAGACATTCATTGGGCGCAGAATGCCACATTGGCTGAGTCTGATTATAATGGAGTTGATGTTCATTTGTTTGAAGTTATAGATGCTGGAGAATATATCTACTGCGGAAGAATAGAACTTGTGAGCAAGCCATACACAGATGTGCAGCCCGGTGAAGATGGTAATGATCGAAAAGTATGGATGTTCCCGATAAGGCCTGTACCAGATAATGATGTAAAAAAGCCACAAATGTTTGTATTTAAGGATATGGATGACTACGAAAATCGTGGTAAGAATGTTGATGCTGACTATACAAAAATGATGGCTGCTGCCAAGAAAAAAGGAACAAAGAAGCCTGTATTTGTTGCATCGATTGTTCCGAAACCAGAGCCAAAACCGCAGATAGAAATACCAGCCGATATTATTGGAAGACAGGTGATACATAAAGCATTTGGCCTTGGAAAGATTACAGCGATTGAAGGCACTTCGATAGTCGTTCAGTTTGATATGGTTGGATTAAAGAAGATGGGGTATGAATTCTGCATGAAAAAGAAGTTGCTGGAGTTTATATAAGGAAGATATGAAGACGGTTAGAGTTGTCGCAGCAGTGATTCGTAGTGAAGATAAGATTTTTGCCACAGCGAGAGGATACGGTGAATTTAAGGGCCAATGGGAGTTTCCAGGAGGAAAGATCGAACCTGGCGAAACACCACAAGAAGCCCTAGTAAGGGAAATTCAAGAGGAGCTTGATGTAAAAATCGAAGTTGGCGATTTGATAGACACTATTGAATATGATTCCCCATCATTTCATTTAAGTATGGACTGCTTCTGGTGCATTGTGACTGATGGTGAAATAACACTCAAAGAAGCAGAAGATGCGCGTTGGCTTAGCAAAGATGAATTATACAGCGTTGACTGGTTACCTGCCGATATGGAACTGATTGAGAAATTAGTGTTATCCAATAAAAGCTTAGAATGGAGGAGATTCAATGGGTGAGACAAAAGCAAAGTATCATCATTTGATTCCAAGAACATACCTATCTGCATGGGAACACGGGAATGGTACTTTATATATACGTTTTCTTGAGAACAAGGAAAGTGTAGTTGAGCGAAATAAAGATAATATAGCGGGAATAACAAACTATCATTCGATTGTAGCTGGGATGCCCATCGTAACCAAAGAAGATGCAGATAAAATTTTTGCGTGCCTCAAAGATTTAGAAGTTCATTATGGAGAGGTAGTTGTTTCTGATAATCTTGAATTGAATAAAATTTATTACGACTTTGATAATTGGGCGATCCAGAGAAAGGACGGATCTGTTGTAAGTAAGAAAAAACTGAAAGCGGAAATAGAGAAAGTAAAAATACGAGATATAGAAGAATTATGGTCTTTAAAATATGAAGATGCGTGGGGTACAGTTCGTTCAGAACTTGAAAATTCAATATTTAATTCGGCGGACGGAATTATTTCCAATGCTAATAAAGAGTATTTAATGAAATTTTATACGGCGTTAGATTGGAGAAGTATTAAATCTAACATACAGTTTAACGATGTATGGGAGTGGCTTTGCAAGGAAGTTCTTCGCTTAGATGAAATAGACATTCCTGAAGAAGAACGAGAACTTTCTATACTTGACAATGCTGCAGAAGAAATGAAACATAATTTGTTATTGAAATTTTATCGTCAATATTTAAATGATTCTGGAGTGATATATGCACATACGATGGCAAATTTATCCAATACATCCTTTCATTTTCTTGTTGCAGATGGAACTGAGACATTTAATACCAGTGACAATCCTGTTTTTGTATTTAGAAGGCTGGATAGAAAGCTGCAAGGAGTGCTACCTTTGTCGCCTAGAATTTTAATGGCGCAAGGTAGAAATTCAGATCATGATGAAAACTTTTATGTTACTCATATCACAGATGAAGCAGTAAAAAGATATAATATTGAAATTGAAAAAAATGCAGCGAATTTTGTTGTCCAGCTGAATAACTAAAAAGTACCCTCCCGGCCATTATGGTCGAGAGGGTTTCGTGCGTCTGTGGGATTATCCTTCAATATCAATTTTCAGTCCGGATTTTAGCTCCACGGTGAAGTGATCCTCCCAGACAATGATCCGCTCAAGCCAGCGCTTTACCAGTGCTTCATCGAAGGTTTCTAGATGTGCGGGCTGTTGCTTGATAAAATCCTGCAGTTCATTGATGCGGGCAATCTGTGCGTCTCTGGCGGCTGTGTCAACAGTGCATTTTTCACGCTGTTCACGGAGTTGGAAAATCTGCTCGGCAATTTCATCGTAGGCTTCCTTGTTGTGTGCTTTTTGGAGCAGTTCTTTTTGAAGATCCATCAGTCGCTCGTCCATTCCGTCAGCGGTATTTTTCTGTGCCTCTCGGATGACCTTTGCAATATTCTGCTGAAGCTGTGCCTGAAATGTTGACTTATCACCAAGGAGCGTGTTGATAGCCTGAACTACCACATTTTCCAATATTGTTTCATTGACGGTTCTGGCATGGCATTCTTCACCGGTAGGTTCCAGCCTGCTAAGGCAGCGCCAGACGATGGATTTGCAGCCACGGTTGTTCCAGTGGATTCTGCGGAACATTTCACCACACTCACTGCAAATAACAATCTGAGCGAAGCAGTGATTACAGCTGTAACTTCGCTTTTTACCGTTGGCACTGGTCTTGACTACTCGCCTGCGAACCAGTTCTTCCTGTACTCGCAGAAAAATTTCCTTGGGTATGATGGCTTCGTGATTTCCTTCAACATAGTATTGGGGTACAATACCGTTATTCTTTACTCTGGTTTTACTGAGAAAATCAGTGGTATAAGTTTTTTGCAGTAAGGCATCACCTATATATTTTTCATTTCGCAGGATTTTATTAATCGTACTTGACCACCATTTTGTTTTTCCTGCTCCAGTGAGAATACCATCAGCTTCAAGTCCTTTTGCAATTTTATCCATTGAGTAGCCTTCAAGATACTCCCTGTAAATACGCTTTACAACTTCAGCTTGTTCCGGGTCAATGATAAGGTTTCCTTCATCGTCCTTGGTGTAGCCAAGAAAATGGTTGTGATTGACCTGTACCTGTCCATTCTGGTAGCGAAATTGAAGTCCCAGCTTTACATTCTTGCTGAGTGATTCTGATTCCTGTTGTGCAAAGGAAGCCATAATTGTAATCAAAACTTCACCTTTTGCATCCATAGTATTGATGGATTCTTTTTCAAAAAATACGGGAATATTCTTTTCTTTCAGCTGTCTGATGTATTTTAGGCAGTCCAGAGTGTTTCTTGCGAATCGGCTGATAGACTTTGTAATAATCATATCAATATTTCCGGCTTCACAATCTTCAATCATGCGATTAAATTCACTGCGTTTTTTTGTGTTTGTGCCTGAAATACCATCATCAGCATAGACACCTGCAAATTCCCACTCCGGATTTTTTTGAATGTATTCTGTATAATGAGCAATTTGAGCTTCATAACTTGTTGCCTGTTCCTCCGTGTCTGTGCTGACGCGACAATAAGCAGCAACTCGAAGTTTTGGTTTTTCTTCCTGTTGCCTGGCAATATTGCCAACCTGCTTTTTTGCAGGTATGATCATAACATTTTTCATTTAATTACCATGCTTTCTATCAGACTGTAACAATATTCTGCCTGTCTGATTGGATTGTCATATTTTTCAGTTGTTTCATCAATGCGAAAGGTTGTAGGCGGTCTTTTTATAATTGGTGCTTGATAGCGATTGTTACGTCCAAGTTTTTCGGAACGTTTGTTTAATTCTGCTGTAACAGCATCAAAAGTTTCTTGGGTGATGATAGCAGGATAGAAATCATCTCCAAGATAGTGCTTGTTTTGCAACATTCGCTTTGCACCAGAATGAAGTATCGCAATACCTGCTTCCTTTGCAGCGTTTGCAAGGGATAGTCCGCATAAATAGTTTTTGTAAAGCTGTTGAACCTGATTGGCAGTGGTTTTGTCAATTACTGCAATGCCATTTTCGATTCGATATCCGTAAGGTGTGTGTCCCATCAAATTTTCTCCTGAAAAGTAAGACCACATCGAAGTGTAAAACCGACTTTCTGACGGCTGTAAACCTGAATATGGTCAGTAAATAATTCAGAGCTTGTGTTCATAGCAAAAAAGTGGTATAATAGGAGATATGAAAAAAGAATATCAAGCAACAAATTACGAAAGTGATTTGACAGACAAACAATGGGAAGCAATCAAAGAATTCTTTCCATCCGGAAATAAAAGCAAATATCATAAACGATCATTAGTAGAAGCAGTGTTGTATATCGTAAAGACAGGCTGCCAGTGGAGAATGCTACCACATGACTATCCGCCACATGATACGGTATGGAGTTTTTATCGCCGAGCAAGAGAGAACGGCGTATGGGACA
>ENA-ORTN01001009-ORTN01001009.1-human-gut-metagenome-genome-assembly--contig:-NODE-1009-length-29449-cov-6.215792_pt1 | contig 29449 bp, 29 predicted proteins | sample MGYA00242070_ERZ509189 | MGnify/ENA primary metagenome ERZ509189 (study PRJEB26280, sample SAMEA2338821) | human gut metagenome | biome: human gut; feature: human-associated habitat; material: faeces...
CCGGGCAACAAGTTCCTGCTGCTGTTCTGTTAAACTGGTCATCGTTTCACCCCCCCCTTTAAGCGGCCGAATGCAGATTGCCCAAAGGAGCAGCGGCTTTGTAACAGAGGCGAATTACCTCATCACACATCCCGTCAGAAAACATGCCAATATGTGCCTGCTGGTCATTTAGTCCCAGTTTGGCCTGGAGCCAGATGTAGACCTCCCATTTTTCCATGTGCCGGCTCTGCTGCAGATGCTCCAGCGCCCGGTGAGCCAGGATTCGTTTGTGCCGGAGATCCCCATTTGCCAGAGTCCCCATAGGCCGGTGTGTCCGGTCATGGGCACTCACATAGGCATCACAAGCCGGCCAGCGATCACAGAGATAGATATATTTGCCCTGGGAACGGCGGTTACAGCCATAGACTGTGCTGGCGGGGCGAAGAGAGGCGTTAGCATGGCAATAAGGGCATTGGATATGTTTTTGCTTCGTCATAAAAATCATCACCTCCAAATGCGTATAGATGACGGCGCAAAGGCGTCTTTCAGTGTGAAAAAACAGTGTTAATTGCAGCCCGGGTCCAGAGAAAGTTGTCTGAGCGCACAGGCGGAAGGCTCCGGTGTGTGCCATTCGATGTACTTGGAAAAGGCGGCGTCAAAGGCGCGCCGGGACAAAATGGCAATGCACTCAGACGAATCTACAGTTTCTCCGGATAGTCTTTGGATGTCCTCGGCAGAAAGCAGCATAACCTGTCCGCACTCATCCACAGCCAGAAGAAAACCGGAACAGGGCGTTGTCCGGCCGCACATGCAGTTGCCGCAATCGCAGCTTACAAAGATAGCGTTGCGCCAGTTGCCGCGAACGGCCCGCAGAAAAGAATAAATTTTGCAGGATGATTTCATCCTCTACCTCCGTTATTCGTTTTTTCAAAAACTAAAAAAGCGGGGACCGGCCGTGGAAACCCACAGACCGATCCCCGCCGGTGATTTTAGCCAAACAGGCCCTCGATCTCGCTGGTGATACGCGGAATCACCGTGTCGTTGAAAATGAGGGTCAGGGCCGCCAGAAGAAGGGCGCCCAGCACCACGGCGATGATGATCTTAACAGCGTCCGAAATGTAAAAATCGCCGCGCTGGTTGGAAAGCGCCATACGGGCACGAAGGGCCAGTGCATTCGCCTTGTTCTGGATACGGGTGGTAAAGTTTCTCATGGTAAGACCTCCTGAAATTTTATTGTTTTGATGTTGATGGTTTTATAAAAAGACTGCTCACCGCTCAAGAACGACGAATCGGTTTGAGCATGTCCTTTTTATTGGAAATGGGCCGGCTGGGATAGGCTTTCGGCTTTTGATACAGAAGCCAGCGGAAACGGCGCTTTTCTTCCCGTGCGCCGCCAGACGGGGAAAATTTTTTCTTAGGCATAAAAGTCTCCTTAAAACAAGGGCCGGCCTGTATATGACAGGCTGGCCCAGAAATAAATGACGGCAGCTGACTACCGCTACAAAAATCCGCTATAGAACAAGCACTTACCTCCTTTACACTGCAAGAGGTAGAAAAATGTGTTTTTTCTGCTTCATACATTCAGAAAAATGTGAAAAAATGAATTGCAAAACAAAGAAAAATGTGGACGCCTCGAATGTGCATCATCATTTATCACGAATCTTCCGCTGTATCTTGCAGAGAAAACCATAGAGCTCTTATAGGAAACGGCCCTCACATTCAGATGTGTGGCCGTTCCATTCGCAGTCCGATTATCCAAAGAAAGCGCCCAAGGAGCCCATAACCTCGGTACAGAGGACCACCAGGTAGATAATCATGATACAGATGAGCATCATCATGGAGTAACGCTGGATCTTCTTGGGGCGCTTGGCCGCTTCCTTTTTTAAGTTGTTCTGCTCAATCTGCCTCATGTCAAAACAGATCATTTTAAAGTACATCCTCTGATCGTCGCCTCGCAATACGCCAATCAGTCCCCGGATCACATCGGACAGCATGGGGCTGCCGATGCGGGTTTCAAAATGGATGAGGGCGTTTTCATAGTTGCCGGTCTTCATATCGGCAATCGTCTGGTCCAACTCCGCGCCGAAGTCCTTGCCCGCCACCCGGCGGTAGGAAGTAAGGATCTTCAACACATCCCGGTCATTTTCCAAATTCTGCCCGATGGTAAGGGCAAAGCGAGGGATCTCATTCTCAATGAGCTTGCGCCGCTTTTTCACAAAGTCAAAAACCTTGTAGTAGGTTGAAAACCACAGCGCCACGGCCAGACCAATCAGAACAGGCACCATAAGCGGTATCAAAAACGCCATCAGCAGAGAACTGAGGCCGACTGCCCCGGCTGTGACCCAGGCCCGGGCGGTGTAGACTTCCGGTGTCAGCTCCATGCCGGCAATGTCCAGCGCCCGCTGCAGTTTATTCCGCTTGAGCTTATCCAGCTTCAGGTACGGGGCGATCAGGCCGGCGATTTTGGTGAGATAGACATCCAGCAGTTTCTCGGCCTTTACGCCCTGCTGCTTGCGGGCCAGAAGCATCATACGGGAGGTACGCTTCGTGGGAATGTCTGCAAAGGCACAAGTCAGGTTATAGACAGCAAAGCCGAAACAAATCACTGCTGTGAGAGCTAAAAGCGTCATGCGCTGTCACCTCCATATTCAATGGGCCTGCTCAGTTTCATGATCTGGGTCAGGGCAAACAGGATAATGGCTGCGCAGATTGCCAAAGCGATTTTGCCCGGCGTGGTGAAGAGCAGCGTGTGAAACCAATCTTCATTCAGGAAATAAAGCAGCGGTACATTGGCGATCACAAGGAACATCATCGTGATCGCCTCCCGGCGCGGCCCCTGCATCATAGCCTCCAGCTCCGACTGCACCACACGAACATCAGAAAACTTCTGGGCGATGGTAGGCAGCGTATTTTTCATGGCCCGGTCAGACTGGCACTGAATGAGGATGTTAGCCCACTCATGGAAAACACGGTTTGGAATCTTCATTTTGAGCGAATTGATGGCACTCGTAGTATTTGCGTTAATCAACTCTGCCTCATAGACAAATGCCTCAAAATTGGCCTTCACCGGCTCATTGATGTAGGGCAGGTTTTCCTTGACTGCCCGGATCAGGTCCTCCGTGCGCAGGTAAGAGGTGGTGATGATGGAGATAGCGGTCTCCAGCTCCTCATTCAGATGCTTTTTGTAGCTGGCGGCTGTGCTGCGCAGATACCAGATACATAAACGCATTCGATGCATAGCAATAGCAGCAAATGAATAGTGCTGCGCCGATTCATCAGAAAAGTAATCTTTGACAGCCTTCAAATATGGAAAAATAACTACATCATAGAACTCGTTCTCCGGCAGATGGTTGTCATTGAGAAATTTATAGACCAGGCCATGGTGTTCAGCGGCAAAATCCTGCTGTTCCTTTGTCAACGGTACTTCACACAACATAAATTTTCCTCCGTTCTAAATAAAAAAGGGATACCTCCGACTTACGCCGGAGGTGTCCCTTGATGATGTATCATGCGGCATTGCCGCAACAAAAATAGTTACGCCGGCAACTGTTCATAGTCGCCGTTGATCTCGCCGACCACATAGCTTCCATCCGAGGCCGGGGCCGCAGTGGCAGATTCCGGGATCTCATAGTCGCAATCGTTGGTCTGCTGTTCTTCATTGATCAGCGCCCGCTGAATATTGATCGCCTTGATCTGCTCCTTGAAGACATTGGCATAGGCGCGGATCTGGGCCAGCTCTTCCCCCTGGAAATCACGCAAAAGGCGGAAAGTTGCAACGCTGTAATCATTGCTGCCGTTGCTATCTTTCTTGAGGCCGATCTGGACCAGACTGCCATAGGTGGCACGCTGGCGATAGACAAAAGCCCTGTTCAGGAACTCCTTGAACGGCCTGATGCTGGTGGGCGGCAGGGAGACCAGCAGAGGCATATACTCACCACTGCGCAGCAGATAGAGATGCCTCATATTCTTGCACGCCTTGCCGCGGCCGCCATCCTTGGCCGATCCATACGCATTCATGGGGCAGGTAGCACACGCACCTCCCGGTACGCCAATCCCTGTTTTGCCATCCACAGAGGAGCAGAGCGGTTTGGTGTCTTCGTCATACTCGCTGCCTTCCGGCCACAGAGTATAGGCAGAGTGGTTGTAGAGGATGATGCCCTCCAGCGTCCGGGTATAATCCGGATTGTCGGGATCTTCCGTGGGAACTTCAAACTGCAGGGCGCCGCCGGCGGGGATCTTCACCCGCTGGAAGCTCATCATCTGAAGTCCATCCGCATCTTCTGCGATCTCATCGCGGCTGAAGTCGCCCTCCACCATCGCCGGAAGCAAGAATTTGTTCTGCTCGTTTGCGGCCACCATAGAAGTGTTCTGTTCGTACATAGTTCGTTCCTCCTGTTAATTTTTTGATGGATGGCAGCTATTTAAGCGGCCATCTGGTTGATTCGGCTCCACTGCCGTGCCGGCATGGAGAGAATGTTGTAGCCGATGCCTTCCAGCGCGGTTGCCCGGTCATAGTCCTTAACATCCTGGCTGTGGCGCGTTACGGCGTTGGACAGACCATATAAGGTCAGATCGTTGCCTTCAATCAACCGCTGCAGCACACCGGAGCTTTCATCGTCCGTGATGTGAAAATCCTTGCTTACGAGCTTCACAATGCCAGGGACAGCGGCAGTATTCATGGGGGCGTCCTTGGCTTCCCGCATCATGTTGACCACACGGGTAAAGCGCACCTCATCTACTACGGCCCGCACCGTGTCCTGGATCTTCATGGCGAAGGCTTTGTCATCGGCCTCCAGCGTCTTTTCCGAATACAGCTGGTAGTTCTCCGAAGCCTCATTGACACGGCCTACATGGTTGCGGCGCGTCTGGGCGTCGTTTACCACCATACCGTTGCTGCACACCAGACGATAGACCAGCGGCTGGATGCTCACCGAGCCCAGGCCTACCTCGCTATTGCTGATAATAATACCGGACTGCACGATGTCACCGGGTACGACCTCTGCCTCCAAACGGGTGTTGACAACCTTGATGTACATACGGCTGTCGGTGAGCTGGCAGCTCTCGAAGTGCATCCCTTCCATCTCCTGAAGGACTGGAAGGACAATCCCGGCAATATCGAGGTTGTCGATACGCCGGTAGCGGTTGCTGAGAAACGCCCGCGCTGTGCCGTCTATGGTGCGAACCATACGCACAGCCGGCTCCCGCTGGAACCAGGCATTCACATTCTGCGCCAGCAGCTCGGGGTATTCCTCCAGCATCTTGTCATAATAGGCTGCCGGGATCTTGAGGTGCGTTCCGATCTGCCTGTGTGCGATGGCGTTGACCTCCAGCGGCTCCACGGCATAATCACCGGACTGGTCGTAAGCGTTGAGATACAGCCCGCCACCAAAAGGCTCCAATCGGAGACTCCGGGTGTCCAGCATATAATCGGCCTTCAAATCGTTCTGCCGCTGGATTTCCTGTGCCATTTCCACAAGACTGATCCCTGATTTCATGTTATTTCACTCCCTTCTCATGACGATGGCGGTCACCAGGAGACCTGGATGCCCTGCGCTGTTGTTTCAGCAGCCAGACCGTTGCTCTCAAACACTTCCACCAGACGAGGCCAGTAGACCTTTGCCGGAAAGTTGGAAAGATGTTCCTGCGGGACAAGCTCTTCACCCTGCTGGATGCAGATGTCCCCGTTTTCTTTCAGTGTGAGTTTGCTGTGGCCGCGTGAGTTCAGGTCAGCAATCAGCGTCTCCATGACTGTGCGCCCGTTGTTCTCATACCAGATACGCGGGTCGATAGGCTGCTTGTTGGGCGGGATGTCTGCCTGTTCCCCCTGTTCCGTCCCCGCTTTAGACAGCGGTACGATCTTGAGCAGGTCACAGCGAATGGTTGCGTCCTTACCGAAGGTGATGTCCGCATGGTCGAACGCCTCCACATTGTAAAGGCGGATACGCCCTGTGCCGTTGCTGCGGATCAAATCCGCCGGTCTCTTTTCACACCACTCAAAGCAGGCGTTGGGAAAAGAGGAACGCAGATAAGTCAAAATCCGGTGGTTGGCATAGCGGAGCAGCAGATCGTCTGGTACAGGCCCTTCAAGCTCCGGCACCGTAAAGGTGTTCTGCGCGATACCCTCGGCATGGAGCTGGCGTTCCCTCTGCTGACGCTGACGGCGGCGCTTGGCCTGCTGCATATAGGGGAGCAGGAGGATCAGCACGACCCAAAGCCCCCAGAGGGTAAATACCCCTATCAGAAGCCACGCTTGCCAGGGTCCGCGTACCAAAGCCATGATGGCGATGACAGCACCGATCAGGATTGTGATGCTGCCGCTCAAAAGTCCTTTGTCGTTACTCATGTTGTTACCGTCCTTCCTTTTAAGTTTTGCTTGAAAACAAAAAAAGGGACCGCACCAAGCTTCAGTTCATTCTGAAAACTTGATACGGTCCCTCTTGCAGTGCCGGATTTTATTCCGGCAGGGATTCGCGGTCGCCGTCCATTACCTCAGAGGGGGCTGGAGCGGTTGCCGCCGCGTCAGAGTCATGCTGCTCATGTTCCGCTTTTGCTCTGGAAGATTGCCCAGGAAGAAAGCCAAAGTCCGTCAGCCATACTTTCAACTTTTTGACTGTGGCCCCGTCCTTTTGCCGTACATCCACCAGTTTCTGCGATCCAGTGAGCCAGATCATGCTTCCCTTTTTGACCTTGAGCCGTGTGAGCCGGGCAACCTGGTCGCCGCGGGCCCATACTTGATAGAAGTTCGGATGTTCACCTCCGGAGCGTTCCATCAAATCAAAACAAACATACGGCTGCTTTGACTGGCTCTCTTTGGGAGTAAGCTCGTGCATGACTCGGCCAAATACATAGATTTGTGCCATAACACTCCTTTCTTCGCCATCGGCGTTACTATCTATATATAAAAAGTGCCAGCGGATACCAACCCGAAAAGGGCGTGGCAATACCACTGACACTTGATACAGCATACAAACTTAACTGCGTGTGCAATGCAGGGCTTTTGGCCTTGCGGTACAGATGTTTCATCTGTATCCCACATGGGGAACGCACAAAAATCAATTACAAATTAAGTTTAACACCATATCTTGTATTTGTCAAGTGATATAATACTATATATAGATATTTTGGCCCGGCGAGTTACAATATGTGGTTCATGTGGCGGTAGTAATCATCCAACAGGTAGAATTTCAGTTCCTTGGCCCGGGGTGTACCATAGTTGAAGGTCAGCGCATAGAGATTGCCTGTTCCATCTATACCGAGGGGGCCGAGCCAGCAGTTAGCAGTGTTGCCGTTGAGATACCAGAGCTGAATGTCCTGGTAAGCATATTCCGAAACAAGCCCTGATGCGGCCAGACGCTGGGCGTCTTCGTCTTCAATCAGGGTGGAGGAAAGAAAACGGCGGTAAAGTTCATCCGGCAGGCCGAGAGCCTGTTGGTAGGTCAGCGGATTTGGGTGATTCAGCCACCAGCGGGTAACATCTTCAAAGGTGCGCAGATGCGGTTTAGCTCCAAGCGCCCGAAAGCTGCGGATGAACGATGTCACCTTGTCCGGGGATGGCGCAGAAGGGATCGGGATTTCACGCACTTCGTTGTCTGAGAAGGAAAAGGCAATCCGCTCACCGCATCTGTCCTCCAGGATGAGTGCGGAGCGGGATAATGGAGAGACCAGAAAGTGTTCCATAGCAAAGGTATGATCCAGAAACTGTTGGATTTTGTATTGCTCAATCGTGTGTGGCTTGTACATGGGGGTAGACCTCCTTTTTAGATTCTACCTATTAAATAGGGAAAATCCTCCGTTTTTCTGCAGCAAAATCAGACTTTGTAAAAATAGCGGATAGAAGAGTAAGAAAAAGAGATACGATGCTGTGGTTGTGGAGCCTGCACCGTATCTCTTTCCTATTTTGCCGTAGGTTTAGCCGTTCTCCTTAGCCTGTTCCTCTGGGACAGCCGGCTCACCAAGGGCCTCATATCCCAGGAAGCTGTTGGTGGAGAGAGCCGCGTCCAAATAGTCATTCCCGACCACAGGGCGGCTGCCGGTTTGAAAGTAGAAACGATATCGGGCGCCAATCTGAAACTTGGCGGACTTACTTAACAGTAAAGTGCGCTCCGCGCCTTGTTCATCTATCAGTTGGATTTTGCGATACCGCCTTATCACAGGAGAGATAACGCTGGAGCAGACGCCTTCTACGATCTCATACTGGCCCCGGGCGATGGTGCTCCATAAGCTCCTAACCAGTACCAGAGAGGCAAGAAAGATTATGCTGCCCAGTACCAGCAGGATATGGTCTGTGGTAATAATGAAGATGATTAGGCTGAGGGCAATGCTTGCGAGCCCGGCCAAAAAGGTCAACAAAATCTTTCGCCGCAGCACGAACGGGAATTGGTTCCATTGATTCTTCATGTGGTAATCCTCTCAAAAATGATTTGCTGGCGCAGGTAGAGGTTGGCAACGGCCAGCGTTACTGCCTGACTGCTCCGGCTGTTTTTCATTATGCCGGCGATATTATAGCAGGTGGTTTCGTCGTCGCCGTACACGGCCTCCATCAAGAACTGCTCATTGGGAAGATAGGCAACATCCTGCTCTACACACTTGATGATCTCGGCGGTGGACAGCAGAGCTTGCTGGGCCAGCCTCATAACACGGGTCTCATAGTCGGTACGCCGGTCTTTTTGGAATAATTTTAGCGCCTGTTGAATAGGGACTCGGCGGCCTGCCACCAGTTTGACAAATGAGATGCTCCTCATCAGCATTGATCCGCTGGCTGGAATAATGCCGAGAGAACTCAACAAATCATACAGAGCATCGTATTCCGTTTCACCGCAGCCAGATACCAGCAGACCTCGGGTGAGCAGCCGATTTACGCAGGCATCCCAAGAGCGGGAAATACAATCTCCCAGAGAGGACACCAGCTTGTCACACTGGAGGGAAATATCCTCTCGTTTAGAAATTCGCCAGTTTAGGGCGGTCCAAACGACCATTTCCTGCATATCCACCATGTAAGTTTGCCCGCCCAGGCGGATGACCGGGCAGGACCGGCCACAGCCATTCGTTTCCCGGTCCAGACGGCCGATTGCAGTATATAGGGTATTCTGTTCCATTCATCAGTACCTCCTTCTTTTATATATCCTTTACTGCGGAAAGGCCGCGGTTTTCAACAAATTCAGAGCAGGCTTTTCAGAAACTTGGAGTCTCTGCGCAGTTTTGCGGTGGAACGCGAGATCCATGCCCCCACATGGGAGGGCGGCACCTGATAAAGCTCCGCAATGTCTGTGACCCGCATTCCTTGAAGTTTGAGGGCAAGCGCCTCAATGCCAAGCCGGGTTACGCCATCGTAATCTTTTTTACAGGCATCCAGCAATGACAGAGTTTCTATCAGAGATACTTGGGTGTCAAAGGCGTCGGGCCGGGACTCCAGGGCCTCTCCGTCTGCCGCCAGTTCTCCATGTTCTCCAATAATAAGCCTGCTGAATTTTTTCTTCCTGTTGCAGATCGCCCGGCAATAGGACAGAAGCCCGTTTTTAACGACCGTTTTGGCGTAGGTAGAAAACTGGGCCCGTCCGTCATTCTTATAAGTAGACGCGGCTTTACAGAGCCAAAGGCTTTCTGCCGCAGACCGCATCTCACCGACGCCGATCACATCCGGGTGCTTACGAAGGACCCGTTCCAGCAGGAAGTCCTGGTTGATGTTCAAGGATGGATTTTCGCTGGGCCGGGTGAGCAGATGGACTACGGAATTCAGAATATTTCCTTTTTCGTCCCGCTTGACCAGATCAAATTCGCGGCTGCCTTCCTCAATCGTGATGAGGCGCCGGTTGTCAGGGACCTGGGATAACAGCCATGCCATGATGGTAGTTTTGCCGGAGCCGGTGGCCCCGGCAATGCAGACGGATACGCCATAGCGGATGCAGGCGGTCAGAAAATGAAGCATTTCCGCTGTTGCACTGCCGGAGTCCAGCAGCTTCTGCGCAGAAACCGTTTGTTGATTTACGATACGGATGGAAGCGTTGATCCCCACCTCCGGGTCAACAATCGGCGTCTTATCCACAGAGATACGCACATTCTTATCCAGAAATCCGATCACGCTGGGCATGGTATCGTCTATGACCATGCCGCAGGCGTTGAGCATACGCCGGACCACATCAATAGCGTGCTGTGGAGAGGAAAACTTGTCCGGGATCTTAACGCTGCGCCCGCCGGCTTCAATCACCTCAATGTCGTTGTAAGCATTGATGTTGACCTCCTCAATACCAGGCTTGTAAATCCACTTTTTCAGGAAAGAGTACCCGGCCATGTCCTCATAGAGCTTCTCGCACAGTTCCTCCGTGGTCAGCCCCTTGATGGCGTATTTTCGCTTGACGATGTACTGCACCATCAGTTCTTTCAAAAGGGAGGAGGCGCGGTCGGTATTTCCATCGCCGGCCTCTGCAATCGTGGCGGCGTGGTTTTCCGCAAAATACCGCTGTACATCTTCCAGAATCTGTTCATAGGTAAGGTCCTGATTGGCCGCAGGAGCGAAGAAAATGTCATTGAGATTATTCATCGGCAGTTTCCTCCTCAAAATGCTCGGTTTCGTTCCCATCATCCTCTGCGGCATGGTCAGCCAGCTCCATCTGCTCCAGCGCATCCAAAACTTTGTTGAGCGAAGCTGTGTATTTGGGATTGCAGTATTTGATGGCCTGGAACATCCCGCCTTCGGTGGCGCAGCGGTCGATCTCCTTGCCATAGGGCAGAAGGCCGTCCCATCCGCCAATGATATGGCCCATCTCATCCAGCGCGTGGAAAGGGCGGGCCATGCCGGCAAAGGTCATGTGCTGATCGTAGTGGAAACGCCCGTCTCCCAACAGGGGCTGATGGGCCTTTAAGTAATTAACGCCCTTGAGATCAGGCGTCAGGATGCGAATGACCAGATCCCCTGACTCAATGGCGGCAGGCGTGAACACATTCGTCATATTGGAACTGCAGTCCAGAATAACGAAATCCACAAGCCTTGCGGCGGCGTTGACCAGCTGGAGTACCATGGCGTACTTGACTTCCGGGTAGCTCAACGGATTTTCACCGGCAGCATAGCCCATCACGCCAATGAAGGGATAACTTTTGAGCACGGTAACATGCCCTGCCACCAAAGAGGTATCGATTTCCACGCTGCTCAGTACCTGCCCTACAGAGGCATTGGTCTGAATGATCTGCTCCGGCAGCCACACCGGAAGCATAGGAACACTGATTTCCGCATTGATGATGATCGCTTTCCGCTTGTCGCGGGTCAGGGCTTTTGCCAGGATGCAGGAAAACATACTTTTTCCGCTCCCTGGGCTGCCCCAGACGGTAATGACTTTTCCCATAGGAAGCTCCTTTCCCAAGAGGTGGGATACCCCTTGACTTTTTCATTGTCAGGTGTATAATATAAATGAGATTATCATAAAATAGATTATGATAAAGGAGGTAGCAATATGAAATTTATCGGCAGACGCAGGGAGTTGGAATCCCTTGAAACCGCGTATCAAACAGACGGCGGCTTTGTTGTTATCTATGGCAGACGGCGCGTGGGAAAAACGACGCTTATCAAAGAGTTCATCAAAGACAAGCTCGCTTTTTACTTTCTCGCAACAGAGGAAGTAGAATCCCAGAGCATGAAGCGGCTTGCCAGTGTTGCCGCACGGATCACGAAAAATCCTATGCTGCAGAGAGTCGCATTTTCTGATTGGCTGGATTTGTTCCGTGTGATTTCGGAATACCGTCCGGAGGAGAAAAAAGTGCTCGTGATCGATGAGTTCCCGTATCTGGTCAAATCGAATCCGGCGTTCCCCTCCATTCTCCAAAACGCATGGGACGAGATCCTCAAGGACAGTAATGTGATGTTGATCCTCTGTGGCTCACTGATCGGAATGATGCAAAAGTATGCCCTCTCATATGACAGCCCGCTGTATGGGCGCCGGACCGCGCAGATCCGCCTTGCTCCGCTGCCATTCCCGGATGTGTATGCGGCACAGAGCCTTTCGTTTGAAGATGCGGTGAAGCAATACTCAATCACAGGCGGCGTACCCAAGTATCTGGAGTTCTTTAATGAGCGGGACGATTTGCTGCAGCAAGTGGAATCTGTTATCCTCTCGAAAAACGGCTTTTTATATGAGGAGCCCAACTTCCTGCTGAAAGATGAAGTGACCTCGGCCGTAAACTATTTTTCCATTATCCGAGTGATAGCGGAGGGCAATCATAAGCTGGGTAAAATCGCCGGCGCTATGGGGATCGAGACTTCCGGCCTGACGCCTTATCTCTCTACCCTCAGCGATTTGGGCTTTATCGTCAAGGACACGCCTGTGACGGAGAAAAATCCAGAGAAGTCCCGCAAAGGGCTTTACTTCATACAAGATAACTTTGTGCGCTTCTGGTTCCGGTATGTCTACCCGTATAAGGGAGAACTGGAATTGGATAACTCCCGGCTCGTCATGGACGAGATCGAAAAAGATTTTGAACAAAAGTTTGTAGCCTTTGCTTATGAGGATGTCTGCAGGGCCGTTTTTGCGGACTTGTGCAGAAACAGGGAAATTCCATTTACGCCATCCCGTATAGGGGCCTATTGGCTGAATGACCTTGACAGCGATACCGAAATCGATGTAATGGCGGTAGACCACCAGAATCATCAGGTCTTTGCCGGCGAATGCAAGTTCCATGTCAAGCCAGTGGATGCGCCGGTTTTCTTTGCCCTGCGGGACAAAGTGCAGGTGTCCGCAGAAATCCAATCAGCATTCAAAGGCTATCAGTTCCTCTACGGGGTGTTTTCCAAGAGCGGCTTTACTCCACGGCTGCTTGATATGGCCGGGCAGAATCCCAGCCTGTTCCTGATCAACGAGGACAAACTCATCCAAACAAATACCTAATGGTAAAACCAGGGCGGTGAAGCGATTCACCGCCCTGGTTATTTGCTATCCTCCTGGCCGCTTTCAGGGGAGACGGTTTCAGGCTCGCCCCCTTCGGTGTTTTCGGCGTCTCCTTCGGCGGCAGGCTCGCTGCTTTGCGCATCAGCGTTTTCCTCCACCAGCGTTTCCGGGAAGTAAATTTCCTGGAGCGTCTTGTCCTGTTCGGCCAGCAGTTCTTCAGCCAGCTGGTCATTGTTGCGGGAGATCAGGGCCACATGAGCTACGCCGTCGTTCTCCAGCTCAGTGATGATGCGGGCCTGCTCCGGGCTTGCCAGCACTGTGATGGTAGCAGACTGCTGCGGCTCTTCATCTTCTGCGGGCTCCTTGGTATTGTCCACATTGATGCCATCAGAATCCGTGACGGAAAGGACCTTGACAAAACGCAGTTCGGGTACTTCTTCCGCAGTCTCCAGGAAGTGATAGATGCGGACAATATCATTGGGCTGGAGCTTATCCGACAGCCCGGAGGCCAGTGTTTTTACGGTCAGAGAGATAGCAACCTTACCAGAGGGGATGTCGTTGAGCGCCACATCGGAGGAAACCGGGACGCTGCTCACCTTACTGGTGAGAATATAGTCGCCCGCAGCCAGATCCGCCGTCACATACAGGCCCTCCACATCATCAAGACTGTGAGCCACATTGACGGGAAGGTTGTAGCCGCCTACCTCCACAACCTCAGCGTTTTCTTTTGTGACCTGCTCGCCTTTGAGCACAGGCTGGGTGATACGGACAATTTCCGTTTTCCCGTTGGTCTGCCGGGCAATGGTGGGCAGAGCCACAAAAGCAATGACTGCTGCCAAAACCAGAGACAAAATACCGAAAATAAATCGGTTGTTGAGTTTCATAAGCACATTCTCCTGTCATAAAAATAGTTCAGCCAGCGTTGCAATCGAGCAGCCGCAGGCAAGAAAAGGTAAGAACGGGATGGCGATGGGCTGGCGGGGCCGGGAGAGCCTTCGGAACAGAAGGACCATCGGCATGGCAAAGACTGCGGCCACAAAGAAAACCAGAGCCATCCCGGAAGGGCCGTAAATCAGCCCAAGTATCCCACAGAATTTAATATCGCCTCCTCCAAGCCCAGTTCCACCCGTTGCCATGGCAGCAGCCAGAGGGATGCAAAAGCCAAGCAACGCCCCCGCCAAAGCCTCGGCAACGGTGGGCCAGAGCTGCCCACCGTCCCCGGCAAGGCAGACCTTGAGCAACGGAGCCAGAGCGGCGAAGGGCATAAAAAAGGCGAGCGCCCGATCCGGCACCCGCCTATATAGAATATCGTAAACAGCAAAACCAGCCACAACAGAGAAAACGGTGAGCAGGTATGTCGGCCACAGGCTACTCGCGGTTGGTGTACCAATCATCATAAAGGCTCCCATCGATTGAAACATAGTCGTTCAGGTTGATGCTTAACATTCCATCAGGGGTCCAGGTGTCCCACACCTGTGTAAACACGGTGTAGTCTGTGGAATCCGGGAACCATAACGGACTGAAATGCACAGTCCGGTTATAGGTAGAGAACTCATTGGGCTGGAAGGTGAATTTGGCACTCCGGCCGCTGGACACCCGTTGCAGAAGGCGTAAGTATGTTTCGTACTGGAACTCGGGAAACACGGAAAATGCCGTCTGTGGATGGGTGATGTGGCTGGTGGGCGCGTCGGTGGAAAGGGTGGCTGTCACATCCTGCTTGACGCCATACCCGCTTTTCATTGACTTCCCAGAGGCCGTGGGCACAATATCATCCGGCATCAGGGACATCACACCGCTGATGGAGGCAGAATAGCCGGTGTACTCGTACTCCCAATAGCCTTCATCGACCCAGTGCCCCCAGTCATCGTGGTCACACCAAACCCAAACCGGTACCCAGTAGCAGCTCCATACACCCCAGTTGGCAGTGAGCTTCTGCGGCTCATTGGGGAGTGAGGACACGGTGTAGTTGGGGTTGGTATCCGTTGCTGTCGGATCTGGAGGGATATGTTCGTTCAAGTCCACGATCTCCGCAACAAAGGTATCTTGTGCGGTATAGGCCCCGCTGACGGAAACCGTGATGGTTACCGACTGTGGAGTGGAGGGCGTGTGCCATTTGACCCAGACCACCTGGCTGTCGTCTGCCGGGATGACTATATCGTTGACCCGGTAGGTGGTGCCGAGAATATGGAAGGTCACCGAGGCCGGATTGTCCGGTGTTAAATCTGTATCCGTCCGCAGAGTAACGGATGTGATCACATCCGTGTCTACCCGATATTCTACATCGGGCGCTTCAATTTCCCCTTCGGGCGGGCGCTCATCAAACCAGACAATGCCGACGCCCAGACTGCTGATGATGTCAGCGTTGCTCTGCTTGCTTGTGGTGCTGCCTGTCCATGCGGGCAGGCCGAGATCGCTAAATTCCAAAAACATCGACAGAGGCAGATTCTTGTGGGTGAGGGAAGTCATGGTTTTCCGAAGCGCCCCGCCAGATTTTTGGTCATACAGCGCCGCCTCTGTAGCGGTCATACAGTAATACTGGCCGTTATGCGTAAAGTAAGCAATGGGCTCAATCAGCAGCTTATAGTCGCCAGCGATCATCCGCTCATAGTCCACACCGGCCGCCTGGGCAACCATCTGGCAGGCATACTCCGAACAAAAATACCGCTTGATGGCCTCAATATTGCTCTGCCCCTTACTGCTGACGATGGTGGGCATAGACTGTGTTGGCCTTGTATAGTCATAACCTGCGCCTGATTGGGGAGTAAGTGCAGTGCCGGCAAGATACTGCAACTTGTTCACTTTTCCAAAGTGAACGACATTATTTTGAGATCGATTTGTAAAATCAATCGGTGAGGATATTGCGTTTCCGCTATCGGCATCCACAACGGTGATTCGCACACCATCATTTCCAGGATTCCAGAAATTAGAGGATGTGCCTTGGCCCATGCTGCCGCCACCACCGTCAATATTTCCGTTACCGCCCTCTGCAAACGCGGTGGAAGGGAGCAAACAAAATACCAGGGCAAGGCTGCACAGGAGGGCGAGAAGTCGCTTCAAATACATCACACTCCGTTCTTCTTAAAATAGAAAGGCCGCCACAATTCTGTGACGGCCAATCAGGGGTATATTCAGTTATAGATTGGTCAGCCCATATTGCCGACCTGCTTGTTGATGTCTCCATCGCTATCTCCAATAGTTTCTTGTCCATTACCGGGGACAATCCACCCAAACACTGGATCATATACGGCACCGTTGCCATTGCTGGCCCCGGGGGCCGGCTCATTATTGGCCGGCTCCTTTTCCGCAGGGGGAGTGGTGACCTTGGGCACTTCCGGGTCAGGATTGACCGGATGATCTTCACCGGGGTCTTCCCGCTCGGTTTTCCCTTCTGGCGCGGGCGGGGGCGTTGTTTCCGGTTTCTCCGTGTCCGTGAAGTCGATCACGACTTCATCCTCAGTTTCGGAGGTCACCTTGGGGTACTCCTCTTCAGGACTGGAGGACTGGCCGGGCGCATAGGCTCCGGCGCCGCTCTCACCGTCTGTCTGTGTGCCGCCATCCGACCAATCGCTGGTCGTGCTGCTGGGCGGGGATTCTTCCGGCTTGAAATCTTCTGTGCGATCCCGGCTGGCAAACCAGCAGACACCCAGGATGGCAACACAGAGGACGGCCAGCGAAGTAACGATAAAGCCTTTGGATTGGAAAAACTTCTTCATGTGTGATACACTCCTTTTTTGCTGTTATATAAAGCCTATACTGTAGTTCTGGCTGAATTTTCAACAGCACGGCTAAAATTTGGTGTTGTGGTAGCCGGTCAGTTCTACCCGCTGGGTAATGGTGGGGTAACTGTGTCCAAACATCCGCACATAGAAGTCAACATCACAGTAAAAGATGTACTCCACACGGTCGCCCACCACATTGAATTCAAGGCTGATGTCGGAAACCGTGTAGTCATCGGTAGAGAGAGGGACCTTTTCAGCAAGGCCGCCGGCAACTGTGGCCTCCAGCATTTCTGTGTAGTCCCGGCTGGAGTAGAGGGTGCGTAAATACTCTTCAAAATTGGTTTCCCTCTGGGAGCGGTAAGTATCTGCGTAGATGGTGGCGCTCAGATTGTTCAGCTCCATTTTAGCCCCGTTGCGGATGTTGATGCAAGTAATTCTCACCGAAGCATACAGTAGCAGGAAAGAAATGAGCATGACAACTCCAACCACAAAGAAGCAGGCGAAGAAGGTGATCTCCCCCCGCTCGTTGCGGAGCGGCCGGTGCAGCTGTGAGAATAAACGCTTCATAGGCCACCTCACTTCCAGTAATGTTCGCTAACGCCGGAGCCGCGGGCCACCACCGTGATGTTGACCAGATCCAGATTCCAGAAGCCGCCCAGCTTGGCATCCCCCTCAATGGTAATATAGAAGGGCGTTCCCAACTGGATGGCCCGGGACATCCCGGAAGGTGTGGGAGATTTATATGTGGCGTCAATCGAATAGGTGATATTGTCGGCCCCCTCGATCTCCGAACAGAGGAAATCAAAGAGAGCATCCGTCTCGCTGTTGATGCCGCCGGACAACTGGATCTGCTTGACCATCTGATCGGCTGCATGGTCAAGCTCCTGTTTTGTAGAGATAATGCCGAACAAGTCGATGATAAAGGCCAGCAAAACAACGGCAATGAAGATAAACACCACCGTGGAAAAGTAGTTGGCCTCGCCCCGCTCATTTTTTAATGCACTGCGGAGCTTTTGCAGTATGCTATGGATAAAAACCACCACCTTTACTCAGAAATAAAAACAGCCGCTCCCGGCCGGAGCGGCTGCATTACAAATTTTTGACTGTACCAAGTATAACAGATATGGATTTACGGCTCAAGGGCAAGGCTGTGCCAATGCAAGGACAATCCTGTGCCAATTACAGCAGCGATTCCACCAGTTGATAAATATCGGTGAATGGATTGACGGCGATTCCAAACGGTTTGCTGCTGCCATTTTGAAGATGATATTGCTCTACACGCTTGGCATTCTGGAGAGCATTGGTTGTATGAGCAGACAACTGGGAATACACATCGCCGGTTTTCTCATAATCCGGAAGGTAAGTGGTCAAGGCATTCTTTACTGCAGGATAATCCTTGAAAAACTTAGTGGTGTACTGAAAGTGAAGCAGATACCAAAATTCAAAACAAGGATTAGAGAGCGCAATATGAATGCCCTTTGCATCAGCCATTTTCTGTGCTTTGGAGAGCAATTTGTCTTTGGCCGCGATAGGATCAGGGGTATTATAGTTCACATCACCGTCTGCAACGACCCATACAGCATCGCCATTGGATATAGAAAGCTGATTTTTGCTTTGGTATTCCACAGCTTTCCGAATCAGAGCGAGGTAATCGGTTTCGCCCCCTTTGGTGTGGCTGCCGACCACGCGAATATCAATGTTGGTCTGGCGGCTGCGATAATGTTCAAAATACTTTGGCTCGGTTTGCGAGCCCTCCGTCACAATCAGAATGACGGGTTTTAATTTCCTGCGTCGCTGTCCACGCTTTTCAATCTGTCCCCGTGCCATTTTACAGCCCTCCCTTGATAAAAGGAATTGCACCAAAACGGCCGATCAAATATCCCTTTTCTACTTTGGTGTCCTTGCGAATGGAAAAATCATAAAGGGAGAACAAGTCTGTGGCTGCGGTCTGCTCATCTTTTTCTGTAAACCAAATCTGATCTCTTCTCAAGAAATCCAAATCAAGAAGGTTGGTGCTGTGTGATGTGAAGATCAACTGAGCACCCTTGGGATTAAATTCTGTGCTGTCGAAAAGGGACACCAGATGCTTGGTCAGAAGTGGATGGAGGTGTGCGTCCATTTCATCAGCCACAAGAAGCGTCCCCAGGTCTAAAGCCTTTTTCACAACACCGATCAGCTTGAAATAACTGTTGGTGCCGTCAGATTCCTCTGCCATATTCAAGGCATAGGAACACGCATTTCCGTTGGCGTCATGTACCGTATGAATGGCATCAATATTTGCAAAAATGTCACTGCGTTGAGAAGGCGCAGGGTCTGAATCGCGCATTTGGAGCGCCTGTATTCCCAAATCTGCAACACGCAGCATAGATGCGATTACACGCCGGTAGTCATCATCTTTCAACTGCTCCGCTTCGATTCCATAGGCATCCGCCACGGAATTCTTCGTGATGATTTGACAGGAGGCAAACCACTCCAGGACAGGGATCACTTTGGCGTAACTCCAGTTTGATGCAACTGACAAGTAGAGCTTGTTTGCAGAGGTGCGCTCCTTGAGTGTGTTTTGCTCATCAACATCGACCGTAAAACGGAAATCCTTGGTGTTTTTTCTCTCGAAAATAAGCGCCTGTCTGCCGTTGGGATAGTAGTATAGGTATTCCTCCGTGACAGCCTTATCTGTTACAGAAAAGCCATACGCATATCGAACGCCTTCTGTGGTAAAGATGACCTCAAAACTACTGGGGCGAGCAGGTGTTTCAGGATCGAACTTAAATGGTGAACGCGCAATCGTTTTATGGAGCTGCTGGTTATGAGAAGTCAGCACATAGTTTACCATAAACCAGAATGCGTTCAAGACATTAGACTTCCCAGAAGCATTGGCTCCATAGATAACAGCGGATTTCAGATAGTTTTTGTTTCCATCTGCGATGAGATGCTCTGGATGCTCATTGTCCCTACTGGACAGCAGGGATAAGACAACTTTATCTTTGATAGACAGATAGTTCTCTACACTAAATTGAATCAGCATAAACAACCTCCTAATTCAGCGTTTTTATATATTATATCCCGCATTTTGTGAAAAATCAACGCAAACGGAAAATAAAATTAAAAATAGAGAGGGTTGGAAGGCTGTATATGCGTTAGGATTGAAATAATAAAATAACCGCCCGAGAAGCAGTTATTTGATACTTCCCAGGCGGTTTTCGGTTTACAGATTCTGCCGGATGATCCGGGTGATGATTCCAAGAGCGATGCCGCGCTCCACATCCAAATGGGTGACGGCAAAGGATACATCATCCTTCTTTCCGGGCATCCGGTAATCATAGCAGGAATGAGCTACCGCATTGACGCCATTGGCAAGCCGGACATAAACCACACCCTTGTGTACATCGGTCACTTTTCCGGCGTATTTACCCTGGATTCGGCACTTCTGGAGATTGTCCCGGTCGGTATTTTCAGATGTGCTCTTGATGTCGGCACGGATTCCGAGGTCTTCAAGGCTGTTGCGCCGCACATTGAGAATGCGGACCAGCACTTCATCGCCCACGGAGAAACGCTCGTGAGCATCGCCGATCCAGTCCCAAGCCAAATCACGGGCCAGAATTGAGGTTTCAACGCCGAATACCTCGACGCGGATGACCTTCTCCGCAACAGCGATGACCCGGGCCTGAACAATACGCCCCTCGTAGATGCGGTACTTCCCCTCGGCGTCCAAATCGAAATAAAAGGTCTGACGCTTCCGCATCATAGCCTCACGGCGGCTTGCGACAACGCTGCGGGTCTTGGAGTCGATGCCGCGCACCACAAAGTCAATGTCCGCCCCCAGCATATTCCCCAAAATCTTGTTTTGACGCAGCATCAGGTCGGCATACTCCTGGCCGGAAGGACTGCGGCCCAGATTGATCATCATCTCCTTAATGGGGATAATGATGCGGAATCCCTTGTAATCCACTACGGCCACAGTTTTGCGGTTGTCCAGCTGCTCAATGCCGCCCAGCTGACCTGTGAGGATGCGGCGGGTGCGGTAGGCGTTGTGGATCTCGTGCCAAATGACATCCTCGCGGTCTTCCTGTGTTTCCACCTCTTCACGACTGCGGATGGTCAGGATAGAGGCGTCACTGCGGTGTGTTACGGCGGTCCGGCGCAGAGCAGACGCAGTATCTACCGGCGCCTCCTCTTGGGGAGTGGTATCCTCTGAAATGGGTGTTTCTCCCTCATCAGGCGGCGCCGTATTCTCAACAGAGGCGGAAGATTCCACAGCCTGCTCTTCAGCAGCCGGAGCCTCCGCAGAGTCCTCATTCTCGCCATGTACGGGATCTTCCACAGGCGCCGCCTTTTTCCGCCGGGGTGCCCGCTTGGGCTTGGGGGGAGCCGGCTCCCCAGCAGTTTCGGAAACCGTCTCCGCCGGGATGCCATTTGCACCTTCAGCAGACAAATTGGAAGGAGTCTCTTCCTCACCGTCGCCATCCTCACCGGCCGCCGATCCGGCAGGCTCATCCGAATCGGAAGGGGCGCCAGAGGCCGTGCCGTCACCCTCGGGGGCAGCTTCATCAGACGCCTCCGTTTCCATAAACTCAAGGGGAGGGTCAGAGCCTTCCAAAGTGGCGTCGCCATCAGGTTGATCCGTAGAGGCGCTGTCATTGGTCTGACCCATAGAGGCCAGCAGCGCACTCAAATCGTCACTGTCAGGCGGCGCCGCCGCATCAGCCGGGGGGCCAGCGGAAGAAATGGTACCGTCCGCGGGGGCGGTGTTTTCAGGAACAGGAGTTTCCTGCTCCAGCAATACTTTTTTCTTGGTTGCCATAAAATTAACCTCCTATGTTTTGTATTAAGAAAGGATCGAGTCTTTATCTGTCGTGATGATGCCATTCGGAGCCTCTGCGGTTGGAACGGCTGCGGTCTGCTTGGTGCCGGTAGATGTGCTGGCCGCTTTCGGCTTTTTCTTCACTGGCTTTTTAGGTGCGGGGGTCTGCGGCTTTGGCTGTGCCGCAGAGGGCTTTGGCTGTTCCTGTTCCAGCCTGCGCCATTCGGGGATATGGGCGGATGCCTTGCAGGAACGGAGCTTGGATGCCTCCGGATGTTTGGAATAGTCCATTTTGTCTACCTTGAGAACTTTTTGCCCCCGGATGATGACCAGCGCCTGCTTGATAGGCAGCCGCAGAACTTCGTCTGGGGTGAGGACAGGCCGCTTGCCGACGCCGGAGGTCTCCCTGAATTCTGGTGTGTAATTAGAGATACGCCAGGTGCCCAACTGCTTGGATTTGCTGGATACCGATACAGAAGCCAGCCCCGTGCGGGAAGAAATAAACTCCGCCGTCAATTCATCTGTGCAGCCCAGGAACAACTGCGCGTCGCAGTTGCCCAGAATTTCCTGCCAGAGATTGAGAGGATACCGATTCTGCAAGCCCGCCAAGTTCTGAAACACACAGCTCATAGAGATATTTCTTGAACGAATGACGCTTAACCGGCGGGAGAGGTCCGGAATGGTGCCGCAGGCTGTTAATTCTTCACCCAGGACATGCACCGGTACCGGCAGTTTGCCTCCTTCGCAGTTCTTGTCTGCATACCGCACCAGCTTGATGAAGCAGAAGGACAGGAACAGGCTTGCCAGAAAGTCAAAGGTGCTGTCCTGGTCGCTGGTAACAAGGAAGTAGGCGCACCGCTCCTGGCCGGGCAGCTCCAAGTCAATTTCATCCCGGGTGGTGATCTTCTTAATCAGCTCCGACTGGAACACCTGCAGACGGGAGCCGAGGCCGATGATGACGCCGCTGCGGACTGTATCGCTGGCCTGCTTATACAAGCTGTATGGCGCTTTGGCCGGATGGGTGGGCGGCAAGTTCTCAAACAGGCTGTCCAAATCGGACTCGCCGCTTAAAGTCAGCAGCCGGTACACCTCTCCGATATTGCGGTTTTGCTCTGCATAACTCTGGTCCACATAGAGGACGAGGGCTTTCAGCAAGTTCATCTCGCAGGAATCCCAGAAATGGTCGCCCTTGCCGTTGTTGATGGTATTCTTAATGATGACATCTACAAAAAGCTGCGCCATCAGTTCCTGCCCCTCCACTTCGGAAAGGCAGTTCCAACTGTCCGAGTTTTCCGGATTGACCAAATTGAACACCTTGACACAGTACCCCTGATCCCGCAGATACTCGCTGGATTTTTCGTAGAGCTCACTTTTCGGATCTGAAATAATCAGGGATTCTCCGCGGACCGCCGCCTGAAGGATACGATTCATGCAAAAGGACCGGGTTTTCATGCTGCCGCTGGAGCCATACACAGCCAGATTGCCGTTGATATGGGGATTTTCGGGAATACAGACAGCCTTGTTGTCCAGCATTCCCAGTACAACGCCTTTATGCTTGCGCAGGTCAGGCACCAGATCCAACACACCGGCCATCTCCTTGCGGCTCATCCAGCCGGAAGTACCGTAGGTGCCCTTGGCCGAGTAAATGAAATTCCGGTCAGTATCATATTCGCCGGTATCGCTGTAGCCCATGCGCATGACCATGAGCAGCAAAATTGCCAACAGGCCGATGCAGATCAGGACACCGTACACTCCATAGGGCGGATGAAACACGGAGGCCAGACAGGTAAAAAAATCAGGCGACGCCATCGCCGGAGAAGTTCCGTCTCCGGGGATGCCGCCGCCCTGTTTCCACGCCGCGTAATTGCCAAACAGCTGTGCCAGGAAACCGCCTGCGTATAGAATCGCAAATACGGCGGCCGGCGCTGCTGCCAGGCCTATGATTAGTTTCTTTTTGTTTATGGGAACAACCTCCCCTCGAATTTTGTAAAGTCAATGGTTTGCAGGTGTACCCGGTCACCGCAATAGCGGCGCAGCACATCTGCTTGAAAATCAAAGCAGATCAGCGTACCGGGGCGTTCCATCAGTTCGAGGGCGGTGTTGAAGCGCACGATCCGGGGCAGATCGCAGAAGTAACCGAACAGCACCGGCGTTCCATCCGGCTCTGCGGCATCCTGCTCCATGGCCCTGCCGGGATTGCCGGCGGAGAGGCCCTGTGACAGAATGCGGTCAAGTTCCGCGGTTTTCACAGGGTCACACAGTAACGCCAGTATCACCTCTCCCTGATGGTCATTGGTTAGGAAATAAAAGTGGTCGTAGCTGCCGTCCAGCATGAAGTAGTCATGCTTGGCCCCGCCGGTACTGGTGAGTATCTGGTAGGCCAGATCCATGCTGTCCCCCAATACCAGTCCATGTACCTGCTCGACACGGTACTGCTGGGCCAGACGCTGCTGGCATAGAATGTTCCAGAGGAGCGTTTTTACCCGCAGTTCGGATTTGTAGCGCCACTTCATCAGAGCGCCCCCGCTATTGTAGGTCACAAAGATGCCGGTGGGGACCAGCAGCACCCCTGCGAAGCGGGAGCTTCGGATCTGGGTGGCATCAGCCCCCAATTCCTTGACTTCGCGTGAACTGTAAAACACGGGATATGTTACAGCTTCGCCGCCAAAACCGGTCTGGGCAAAGACCTTCGGCTTTTCATCCGGGTAGAGCAGTACCCCGGCATTGCCCATAGTGATATAGGTTTCCGCGAGGCGGTGGAGCCGAAACCTCCGGTTTGCTTCGCTTTTGAGCCGGTTGGTTTCTGCGTCTCCTGTAAGGCAGAATGTAAAACGCTCGGGCCATCCGTCCAGCAGAACTAACTTGGCTTTGGCCCCCAGCCGATAGCCCCGGAGCCGGTCCCGGTAGTAGGTGCGCAGCAGTCCGGCCTTTTTGAGCGCAGTCACGACCGCCTCCAAGTAGTAAGGACTGGCGGGAAGGCGGTTGAGCTGGCTGGTGGGGAACTCTCCCGAAATAGCGGTCAGCGATAAAAGCCGGAACGGAAGCGTATCCGGCTGTGGAAAATAGTTGGTGCTTTTCCCAAGTAGTCACCTCCCTTGAAAGCACAGGATTTTTACCGTAATGACTGAGGACTTCGGTAAAAATAGGCTTCCCTATGAGGGAAAAAAGCCCGGAAAATCGGGCGTTTCAGCCGCTTCGCTGGATGTCGGGCTGGCGAAGGTCCAAAATGGTCAAAAATCCGAGATGGATTTTAGACTCGTTTTATGCTCTGTCAGCCATTGCGGAAAACGCTGCTTCTCCATGATGTAGATTTTTGTGCAATCCTGGTCGCCCAGTTCAGCCGTGTTATAGGCGTCGCACAACAGGCCGGTATCATCAGCCATCACAAAGGAAGAGAGAAGATCCAGTAATTGCTTTTCCGACAAATTATCGTAATCGCGTATCCGCCTGTCGGGAAGTGCCCGGTCATAGACCTGGGCGAAACAGACAACGCAATCGCGGTAATACGGAAGTGGGTGTTCTCTTGCGTATTGATCAAGGACAAAATAGAGCGGGTCCAACAGGAACTCATCGCTTTGCCGCTGTTTGCGCTTTGGCAGCAAACAGGGCAGCGTCACCTCCAGCACCCTGTCCTCGCAGTTGACAGTGATGCCGTGCGTTGCACCGGCGGATTTGAGATAGTCTCCTTTGCGGATGGTCGTGCTGGAATAAATCAGATGCCGCAGCCGGCAGGCAATCCGCTCTGCCCGCAAAGCGGCATCTATGGAAAGTGTTTCATAGTTGTCGGGGTAACGCTGGATGTCAGTGGTGTCCAGCGCGTACAGCGCATTACTCAGACGGGATATATCGTCGAGAATGCTTCCAATGCGGTGGGATATTAGTTTTCGATCCAATCATGTGCCTCCTGCTTTCTTGAAATAATTTGTCCGGCCTTCCTCGTCTACAGTACAAAATCCGGATATGCCCGGACAGTCAATTTTGGCGATTTGTGCCGGAGCATCGACCAGCATGATACGGCGGCTTCCCCCTTTGTTGCCCCGCAGAGCATGGCAGACAAGCGCCTCTTGCCCGGCGGCAATATAAGCGATCTCATACAATTCACCATCGGCAAAAAACACAAGTTTAACGGGAAAATCAGCCGGAGCGTGGTAATCTACCCGCCGGATGAAGTCCAGCAGGACCCACACTGCCCGGACAAGCACATGGTCGGTTTTTGGTGTTTGCCCTGCCAGGAAATAACCACCGCCGTCTGTTTGAAAAATGCGGCCCTGCCTCTCCAAATGAGAGAGCAGGGCCTTTGCAGTATCTTCTTTGCCAGGGTGAAAACAAAGAAGCTGATGTTCACAGAGGCCGGGGTACATTGTTACAATCCGCAACAAGTCCGCAGCCTCGTTCCCATAGATTTCAGCCCTGGTCTTCATGGGGCTCACCTCCTTTATTAAAGGCGCCAATCAGACGCCTTCAAAGCGCATTGTTAAATAGGAATTGTGGAAAGACGCCATTAGAGCGTCAATCCGGCGTTTTTCGAGAACAGTAGGAAAAAAGGCGTCTTATAGGCGTATTGGAACTGTCAATGATGCGTTTTCCGGAGATTACAGCAATCCTCTTTATTGGGATTTACAAAATCTCTCCAGAATTGATAGTGTTCCGTTACATCTTCACAGATTGTCTTCTGCGGAATATGGATTTTTTCCACGATCCGCTGCTTTTCTTCCAAAGGAAGATGATAGTAGCCTCCTTGCCGCACGGTATATTTAGAGAAATCAACACCCCGAAACCACTGCTTAATCCACGAATTGACGCGCAGAAATTCAACCACACACCGCTCAATTCCCAAATCATTCAGCTTGTCGAAATCCATGTATTCCTCGATGATGGGACTTAATCGGATTGCTACATCATACCCTTCCGCTTGCAGAGCCTGAATTGCGCGGATGCGCTGACTGGGAGGACTGGCCTTTTCAAATTGGGCGGTTTGTGCATCGTCCAGGCAGGTCACAGTAATTTGAACATGGGCCAGTTCCTTGTCCAAGATCTCTAAATACTCCGGGGCAGCGGGAAGTGCAGACTTCGTGACGATGAGATAGCTTACCCCGCACAGATTCATCTCCTGGATGGTCTGGTAGGTAGTGTGGTACTGGAGTTCACAGGGCTGAAAACAGTCTGTCATGCCTCCAAGCCTGATGATGCTTCCGGATGGGAGACTGCGGATTTTCCGCCGGACCTTTTCAATGTCTGCAACACGAGGATGCGCCGCATCCCATAATCCGCGAAAATGAAGCAATGAACGGGCATAGCAGTAGTTACAGTTGTGTTGACAGCCGCAGCCGTAAGTATCTAAACGGGTGTTATATTTGCATTTGTCGCCCTCGTTGCCTCCAACTTGCTTAAAGAAACTCTTAAACTCGCTTTATATCACCTCTAAATTCATTGTTTGATTACTTTATTGTCGGATACATTGGACTCACCTCATATAAAATTCTAAATGGTTGCGGAGGACGGTACTGCCCCGCCGTCTGTTGGTAAAGCATCCAACCATGTTCTTTACACTACTCTGCGCAATAAAGGGAGGCGCTTCCGCACCTCCCAGAGAAAATGCCTTTTAAGCGGAATCAGATTGTTCTTGGCGCTTGCGCTCCAAAAGTTCCCGTAGTTCCCTGCGGTCTGTGGTTATGAGATCTTTTTCCAATGGACTGGCCTTGAACTCCACCATGATATTGTTATTATTGGTGGAGATTAGGCCGCTGCCGCGCTCAAAGTGGGTGACCTCCATCGTTTCCGCATCAGACAGGTGCAGGGTCTCCTGGACCCGCTCTGCTTCATCGTCCTCCAAATTCAAAATGATTTTGGTTTTGCTGTTGTTGATGATGCCTTTCCCGAAACGGCCTTCGTCCAGATTGAAAAAGTCGTTAAGGTCCTGGCTGGCGCAGATCGCTGATCCACCGAAGCCGCGAATCGTCTTGAAAATTTCCAAAACGAAATCACCGGCCAGCCTGGTACCCGTGGCGCCTGCGCCGGAAAGAAGCTGCCAGCACTCGTCAATAAAAATGGCTTTTTCCTCGGTGCGGTCAGCTTTGGCGCGGTCCCAGACAAAATCAAGGGCCACGAACATCCCCACAGTCAGCAAATCACCAGTAAGCGAGGAAATATCCAGTACGGTGTACTTATTATCCAGCCGCACATTGGTCTGCTTGTTAAAGGTACTGGCGGAGCCATTCACCAGACGGTTGAGGATATGGGCCATGCGAGTGGTTTCCGGGGCAGCCCTCAAAATCTCATACAGGTCACCCAGCACCGGCATCTCCCGGTAGCAGCCCGGATTGGCCGGGTCTTCCAGGGAGGCGTTGTCATGGGTGATGCCTTTGGCATTGTAAGTGCGGATCAGAGCCTCATCCAATAGTTGCCGTTCCTCGTGAGACATATCGGGTATCAACAGACTGAAGAATATGTGGAGTTGCTGGATTTTGGCGGCCAGTTCGGAGAGCTGGATTCCCGGCCCGTCCAGAAGCTCGCTGACCGACCGATCCACCTTGCGGATCTCCATCACATTGATGCAGTGCGGGCTGGCCGGGGAAATCTGGATAAACTCCCCGCCCACATTGGCACAGGCACGGTGGAATTCGTGCCCTTTCAGCGGCGCAATGATGAAAACGGGAATGTTTTTCCGCCTCATTCTTAACGCCATGAGCTGCATCGTAAAGGTCTTGCCTGCGCCGCTGGTACCCAGGATCGCCATATTGGCGTTCTTGTAAATCGCAGAGTTGAAAATATCCACGATGATGAGGGAACTGTTATATTTGTTGACCCCCAGAAGGATTCCATTGTCGTCGCACATCTCAAACGAAGTGAACGGATAGCAGCTGGCCGCGCCTCCAGTCAACAGGTTGCGCTTACCACGCTCGAACAGTCCCTTTTCCATGGAAACCAGCGGGAGGGCAGAACAAAATGCCTGCTCCTCCCGAAAATGGCAGTTGCAGACATCCATATCCTGCGAAAGCAGGAGCTTTTTTATTTCGCTGGCCTTCCACTCCAAGTCCTCCACAGAAGGGGCAGTCACAGTAATCAACAAGTTGAGATAATAGAAATCTTCGTTGTTCGCAAGGCCCTCCTTCAGAAAATAGCCGCTCCGAATAGCGCCGTCTATATCATCGAAGTCCGTGTTCGTGTCGCTGGCATCCTTGATTTTTGACCGGTTGATGCGGAGCTGCTGGCCGACCCGCTGAATAATGCGCTCTTTGGGTTGGCGTGAAAGAAACATATCGAGGTCAATGCCATCACCGGCATTGACGATCAAACTCAGCCAGCCCGCGGGCACCTGGGTTTTGTAACCATCTGATGGGACGAGCAGATAAGTATAGTACAGCCCATCTATGCAGAGATACCGTCCATGGGTGAAGTCGATGCTTTTGGGAGCAGCAAATTCAGCCGCCGGGATGCGGTCAATCTCGCCCTCCCGCCCCTTGTCGAGATACTGTGCCACAATTTCCTGTGCCCGTACCGACAGGGGCTTGACCGCACTTTCATTTCGGCACAACAAATTATAGAAAACATCTACGGTAAATTCGTCCTCGTTTTCGTGGACAACGACCTCGTTGCCGCATTGACGCAGGTAATTGGATGCCGTGTGGACAGCACTTTGGAGAGATTGGATTGCCTCATCTTCCTGTTCGGAGCGCCGGGTATTGGCCCAGGGCTCATACTCGAAAATCAGGAAAAACCGCCGGGTCACAGCTTCCCGGGAGCCGACCTGCTGCACAAAGTTCAGGTAATCCTCCTGCATCAAGCGGCACTGCTCGTTTTCCTCATGGGCCATCTCCTGGCGCACCGTGTCCAGGTGGCGGTTGATGTCCGCACGGCGGGTCAGAACCTTGATTTGGAGCTTGATGGGCGAGATCTTCAGGTACGAAACGAAGGAGTAGATGATATTCCTCTGTTCCCGGGCGCTGCGCAGCATAAAGTTGATGGGGACAACTTCGACCACCTTGACAAAGCGATGGTCTTTGGTATAGATAATGCCGTTCTCCACTTTCTCAATGGGCAGATAATCCGCCACTGGATTGAGGCAGGCGGGCTTCTGC